>Ga0075366_10000031_pt1 | contig 49332 bp, 45 predicted proteins | sample EndMethybrTD3031_FD_72351 | JGI IMG/M metagenome (GOLD analysis project Ga0075366, IMG submission 72351) | Populus endosphere microbial communities from Tennessee, USA - Endosphere MetaG P. TD hybrid TD303-1 | ecosystem: Host-associated > Plants > Roots > Endosphere | place: USA: Tennessee...
AAAAGGCAAACTTACCAGAATCTGGCCGTACCTATTTATACAATGGCTTAACAGGCGACAGGTTTGACCAGCAAACTACAGTAGGTATTATATACATGCTGAAACTTGGTCACATGGTTGACGATAAGATGCACGCGCGTTCTATCGGGCCATACTCATTAATTACACAACAACCATTGGGTGGTAAAGCCCAGTTTGGTGGTCAGCGTTTTGGTGAGATGGAGGTTTGGGCATTGGAAGCATTTGGTGCTGCCAATATCCTGCAAGAGATATTAACCGTTAAATCGGATGATGTTATCGGCCGTGCCAAAACCTATGAGGCTATTGTTAAAGGTGAAAACCTGCCAACACCATCAGTTCCTGAATCATTCAACGTATTGGTTCATGAATTAAGAGGTTTAGGTTTAGATATCACGTTAGAATAATTATTGAATTATTGAGGGATTGAATTATTGATTAATTCAATCCTTCAGTAATTTCTGGAATTCGATAATTCAATAATTCATCCTTCAATAATTAAAAACAAAGGAGACTATGTCTTACAAAAAGGATAATAAAATCAAAAGTAATTTCACCACGATTACTATCAGCCTGGCCTCTCCCGAGTCCATTCTTGAGCGTTCAAGCGGTGAGGTTTTAAAACCAGAAACCATCAACTACAGGACTTATAAGCCTGAGCGTGATGGTTTATTCTGCGAGCGTATTTTTGGTCCGGTTAAAGATTATGAGTGCCATTGCGGTAAATACAAGCGTATCCGTTACAAAGGGATTGTTTGCGACCGTTGCGGTGTTGAAGTAACCGAAAAGAAAGTTCGCCGCGAGCGTATGGGCCACATTAACCTTGTAGTTCCTGTTGCGCACATCTGGTACTTCCGTTCGTTACCAAACAAAATTGGTTACTTACTGGGCTTGCCAACAAAACGGTTAGACTTAATTATATACTACGAGCGCTATGTAGTAATACAGCCAGGTATTAAAGAAGCAGACGGAATCAACAAAATGGATTTCCTTACTGAAGAAGAATACCTTGACGTATTAGATACCCTTCCGAAAGAAAACCAGTACCTTGACGACAAAGATCCTCAGAAATTTGTTGCCAAAATGGGTGCCGAGGCTTTGGAAGAATTATTAAAACGCCTTGATTTGGATGAGCTTTCATTTAGCTTGCGCCACCAGGCAGCAAACGAAACTTCACAACAACGTAAAAACGAAGCTTTAAAACGTTTACAGGTTGTTGAGGCTTTCCGTGATGCAAAAACCAGGATTGAGAATAACCCAGAGTGGATGATTGTTAAAATCGTTCCGGTTATCCCGCCTGAATTGCGTCCGTTAGTGCCTTTGGAAGGTGGCCGTTTTGCAACTTCAGATTTGAATGACCTTTACCGTCGTGTAATTATCCGTAACAACCGTTTAAAACGTTTGATCGAGATTAAAGCGCCGGAAGTTATTTTACGTAACGAAAAACGTATGTTACAGGAAGCTGTAGATTCGTTATTTGACAACTCACGTAAAGTTAACGCGGTTAAAACCGAAGGTAACCGTGCTTTGAAATCACTTTCGGATATCCTGAAAGGTAAACAAGGCCGTTTCCGTCAAAACTTATTAGGTAAACGTGTGGATTACTCTGCCCGTTCGGTAATTGTTGTAGGGCCAAACCTTAAATTACACGAGTGCGGTTTACCAAAAGATATGGCTGCCGAACTGTTTAAACCATTTATCATCCGCAAAATGATTGAGCGTGGTGTGGTTAAAACAGTAAAATCTGCCAAAAAGATTGTTGACCGTAAAGACCCGTTAGTTTGGGACATTTTGGAAAACGTATTGAAAGGACACCCTGTGTTACTAAACCGTGCGCCTACGTTGCACAGGTTGGGTATCCAGTCGTTCCAGCCAAAACTGGTTGAAGGTAAAGCGATTCAATTGCACCCATTAACCTGTACGGCATTCAACGCGGATTTTGACGGTGACCAGATGGCCGTTCACGTACCACTTGGTAACGCGGCAATTTTGGAAGCCCAGGTATTGATGCTTGCATCGCACAACATCCTTAACCCTGCCAACGGTACGCCTATTACAGTACCATCACAAGACATGGTGCTTGGTTTGTACTACATAACCAAAGGCCGTAAAACTGATGATGGACGTGTTGTAAAAGGCCAGGGTTTAACTTTTTACTCATCCGAAGAAGTAATTATTGCTTACAACGAACGTAAAATTGACCTGCACGCCTTTATAAAAGTTAAAGCTTTTACAAAAGACCGCGAAGGCAATATTGTAAGCAAAATTATTGATACTACTGTAGGCCGCGTGTTATTTAACGAGCACGTACCTGTAGAGGTAGGTTATATTAATGAACTACTTACCAAGAAATCATTACGTGATATTATTGGCGAGGTAGTTAAAATTACCGGTATGGCACGTGCAGCCCAGTTCCTTGATGATATTAAGGAGTTAGGTTTCAAGATGGCATTCCAGGGTGGTTTATCATTTAACCTGAAAGATATCAATATCCCTGCAGAAAAAGTTACACTGATTGAAACAGCCTCTAAACAGGTTGAAGAGGTTATGGGTAACTACAACATGGGTTTCATCACCAACAACGAGCGTTATAACCAAATTATCGATATCTGGACACGTATCAACAACCGCTTAACGGCGAATGTGATGGACATCCTGAGCAACGATAACCAGGGCTTTAACTCGGTGTACATGATGCTTGATTCAGGTGCGCGTGGTTCTAAAGAGCAGATCCGTCAGCTTGCAGGTATGCGTGGTTTGATGGCTAAGCCTCAAAAATCAGGTTCAGGCGGCGAGATCATTGAAAACCCGATTCTTTCAAACTTTAAAGAAGGTTTGTCGGTATTGGAGTACTTTATCTCAACCCACGGTGCACGTAAAGGTTTGGCGGATACGGCGTTAAAAACAGCGGATGCTGGTTACTTAACCCGTAGGTTGCATGATGTTGCCCAGGATATGATTGTAGGCGAAGTTGATTGCGGTACCTTAAGGGGTATTTACACAACTGCGTTAAAAGATAACGAAGATATTGTTGAGCCATTATATGACCGTATTTTAGGCCGTACTACTTTGCATGATGTTCATGACCCTATCACAGGCGAATTGTTAGCATCAGCAGGGCAGGATCTGACAGAAGAGGTTTCTAAGAAAATTGAAAACTCTCCGTTAGAAGGCGTTGAAATCCGTTCGGTATTAACTTGCGAAAGCAGGAGGGGCGTATGTGCTTTATGCTATGGCCGTAACCTTGCCAGCGGTAAACGCGTGCAAAAAGGCGAGGCTGTTGGTGTAATTGCAGCACAGTCAATTGGTGAGCCAGGTACACAGTTAACGTTACGTACATTCCACGTGGGTGGTACCGCGTCAAACATTGCGGCTGAATCACAAATCAACGCTAAGTTTGATGGTATCATTGAATTTGAAAACGTACGTACGGTTGAATTCAATACTGCCGAAGAAGGTAAAGTTGATGTGGTGTTAGGTCGTTCGGGTGAGTTCCGTATTGTTGAAGAAGGAAGTAACAAAGTTATTGTTACTAACAACATCCCTTATGGATCATACCTGTATGTTAAGGATGGTGCCAAAATCACTAAAGGCGACAGGATTTGTTCATGGGATCCGTACAATGCGGTTATCATATCTGAATTTGCAGGTTTAACCCAGTTTGAAGCTGTATTAGAAGGTATCACTTTCCGTGAAGAATCTGACGAGCAAACCGGTCACCGCGAAAAAGTGATCATCGATACCAGGGATAAAACTAAAAACCCTGTTATCCAGATAACCGATACAAAAGGTAACATTATAAAAGGATATAACATTCCTGTAGGTGCTCACATTGCCGTTGAGGAAGGTGAGAAACTACAAACCGGGCAGGTTATTGCTAAAATCCCTCGTTCAACTGGTAAAACCCGCGATATCACCGGTGGTTTACCACGTGTAACCGAGTTGTTTGAAGCACGTAACCCATCTAACCCGGCTGTAGTAACCGAAATTGACGGTGTGGTAACCTTAGGCGGTATTAAACGTGGTAACCGCGAAATGACCATCGAATCAAAAGATGGCCAGATCAAGAAATACCTTGTTCCATTGTCAAAACACATCCTTGTACAGGATAACGACTTTGTGAAGGCCGGTATGCCGTTGTCAGATGGTTCCATATCACCTGCAGATATCCTGGCTATTAAAGGCCCGGCTGCGGTGCAGGAGTACCTGGTAAATGGTATACAAGAGGTTTACCGTTTGCAAGGTGTGAAAATTAACGATAAACACTTTGAGGTTATCGTTCACCAGATGATGCAAAAAGTAGCGATTGAGGATGCGGGCGATACCCGTTTCTTAGAGCGTGAAGCTGTTGACAGCTGGGATTTCATGAACGAGAACGATGAGATATTTGACAAGAAGGTTGTAGTTGAGCCAGGTGATTCAACTACATTGAAAGCCGGTCAGATAGTATCATTGAGAAGGTTGCGTGATGAGAACTCGATTTTAAAACGTAAAGATTTGAAATTGGTTGAAGTACGCGATGCTATCGCAGCTACATCAAGCCCGATATTGCAAGGTATCACCAGGGCCTCGTTAGGTACCAAATCGTTTATCTCTGCAGCATCGTTCCAGGAAACTACCAAAGTACTGAACGAAGCAGCTATAGCAGGTAAAAAAGACAACATGCTTGGCTTGAAAGAAAACGTTATTGTTGGTCACTTAATACCTTCAGGTACAGGTTTACGCGAATACGAAAATATCCGTGTAGGCTCGCAGGAAGAGTTTGACCGCTTAATGGCATCAAAAGCTGAAGAAGTAGAAGCATAATTTGAACTTCTGATAACTATCAAAGTCCCCCGGGTTTTATATTCGGGGGACTTTTTTTTGAAAAAAAACACATCAGGCAAAACAAAAGCAAAAATCCTTTGTTTAAGCTGAACTTGTTCTGAATGTAGCATGCATTGTTTGTATTATCACAAAGGAAAAAGAATAAAATAATTACCCCAACAAAAGACTATGATGAAAAGTACGTCTTTTTGTTATTTTAGTAGCATGGAAGAACAAAACGAAAACCAGCTCAATATTGAGCTTTCTGAAGAGATTGCCGAAGGTATTTATTCAAACCTGGCCATCATTACCCACTCCAGTTCGGAGTTTGTGCTCGACTTTATCCGTGTTATGCCCGGAGTGCCGAAAGCTAAAGTAAAATCAAGGATAATTTTAACTCCTGAGCACGCCAAACGCCTTTTATCGGCATTGGAAGAGAACATCGAAAAGTTTGAAACATTGAACGGGCGCATCAAAATTCAACAGGACCCATCGGGCTTTCCAATGAATTTTGGCGGCACAATGGGTCAGGCATAATTTTGATTATTACATTAAAATGCACTTTTGATTAAAAAAAAGTTATGTTAATGGGCTATTTATAAAAAAAATAATAATTATGTGTTGGAGTTGTGAAAAAGTGTGCCTATATTGCACAAGTTTTAAAACTTACACCTACAAAATATGAGAAACGTAATCCAATGAGAAAAGCCTACATTTTAAATTCATATTTAATACTCTTCGTTTTATTCATTTCAGTAGGGTTGTTGTCCTGCTCATCAACAAAGAAGGTTAAATATTTCCAGGACATCCCAGATTCCGGACAGTTGAAGGTGATATCTAAAGCCGAATATATTCCCCCAGTAATTAAAGTTGACGACATTTTAACTGTTGTGGTGCAGACAATTGATCCTTCGGGAGCAAGTACGGCAACAATTAATATGGGAAATCTTCCAGCTCCAAGTACCGGCACATCTTTAAATCCAAGTGCAATATCGTCTGTAGGGCAGCAAATCTCATCTGGATATCTTGTTGATAAAGACGGCTTTATAAATGTTCCAATATTAGGTAAAATCAAAGTAGTTGGTTATTCGACGTCGGTAGCTGCGGATACGATAAGGAATGTCGCATTGAAGTATTTTAAAGAGCCTACCGTCATGGTGCGGTATTCGAATTTTAAAATAAGTGTTACAGGAGAAGTATTAAAACCTGGTATTTATGTGATTCCTAATGAGAAGATTAGCTTGCTTGACGCAATTGCTTTGGCTGGCGATCTAACGATCTATGGAAAAAGGGAGAATGTTCTCTTAATAAGAGAGAATTTGGATGGCACTAAAAGTCCTTATCGAATCAATTTGAAAAAAACCGATTTAATGAGTTCTCCGATTTTTTACTTACGTCAAAACGATGTTATTTATGTTGAACCTGGTTCGGGTAAAGCCGCCGCGACAGACGCTTCACAAGCCCGTTACTATACTTTGATAGGATCGCTTTTATCAGTTCTAATTGTTTTATTCACCAGGAAATAACATATTTATATGGATACTCAAAATTCTTTAAGTCAAAGTCAAGCGCCTCATAATTTTAATGAGGAAACTGAATTTGATTTTAAAAAGTTTTTAACTAAGATAATTTCTAATTGGCTATTATTTGTCGTTTGCATTATTTTATTTGCTTGTGCAGCTTTTTTTTATAAAAGATACGCGACAACGGATTATAAGATAAAATCCATGATGCTGATTGAGGATGACAAGAGTGGAGGTTCTGGCAATAGCGCAATGGGTGCCCTAAGTTCGTTAACAGATATATCGTCACTGTTGGGCGTAACAAGCAATGCCGAAAATGAGGTTAATATATTAAAATCGAGATCTATTGTAACTACTGTTGTTAACGAACTTAGCTTGAATGTCATAGTATATCGCAATGGGAGAATAAAGCAAACTGAGCTATTTGATGAAGCGCCTTTTACTGTTGAAATAAATTATAAGACAGATTCAATTAAGGCCCGGAAATACGACATCAGTATTAAAGGTAATGATATCCATCTTAGTAATAGTAAAGATGATATTGATTTAAAAGCTCATTTTGGGCAAAAAATTATGTTGCCTCAATATGATTTAGTTTTTACAGCTAAAAACAAAGCCGTTGATGACCACGGTTATTCGGTGGTAATAACTTCTGTTGAATCGGCTATTGAAAAATTATCCAAATCGTTAGATGTTAATTTGTCCAGCAAAACTACCACAACGATAGATTTGGCGCTGAATTACACCAATGCTAAAAAGGGTGAGGCCATATTGAACCAGGTTATGGCTGTCTATCTTATTGCAAATCGGGCAAGTAAACTTCAGATCGCCGATAGCACGCTGGCTTTTATTAATCAGCGGCTTGATTTAGTAGGGCGAGAATTATCCGGGGTCGAGAAGCAATTTGAAGAATTCAGGAAGCAGAATAAAATTGCCGATGTTGATGAACAGTCAAAAGCGTTGATTGGTGCCTCAAGTGATTTTCAAAAGCAATTAAGTGTACTTGATGTGCAGCTTTCTGTTGCGCAGGACTTGCAAAAGTTTTTGGATAACCCTTCAAATAGAAAGGTTATACCGGCTACTTTGGGCGTTCAAGGTGACGGCTTCTCTGATGCTATTCAAAAATACAACGAACTTTTGATCGAGCGGGAGCGGTTAAGTCTTACCAGCACCGACGACAATCCTTATGTAAAGTCAACCGATAGCCAAATTGATAATTTACATGCTATAATTCTTAAAAATGTAACGTCATATATCAAAGGCTTGGTGATTAGTAAAAATAACCTGCAATCACAAAATCAAAAATTTACCGGACAGATAGAAAGTGTTCCAGCTATATCACGACAGTTTTTAGATTATACAAGACAGCAAACCGTTAAGCAGGATCTTTACATATTTCTATTGCAGAAGCGCGAAGAAACAGCTATATCTAAAACATCTACAATATCTAACGCCAGGATAATTGACCCTGCAAAAAGTGATTACGAACCTAACAAGTCCAAAACTAACGTAGTCGCCTTATTCTTACTTGCACTTGGATTCTTGGCGCCGCTTTCTTTTGTTTATATCCGCGAATTATTTAATGTAACAATCAGCTATAAATCGGATGTTGAGGAAGGTACTAAGATACCTATTGTTGGTGAGGTTAGTCACAACGAATCCCAAAATAGCCTGGTAGTAAATAATCAGTCGCGATCAATTATCTCAGAGCAATTCAGGGGGCTACGTACCAATCTACAATACCTTTTGGATTCAAACAAGCCACAGGTGATTATGGTGACATCAAGTATGAGCGGGGAAGGTAAATCATTTATATCGCTAAACATTGGTAGTGTGTTAGCCTTAAGCGGTAAAAAAGTTGTGTTAGTTGAGTTGGATTTACGTAAGCCAAAGTTATCGCAAAGCTTAGGCATGGAAAGAGAGAACGGTTTTTCAAATTACGTAATTTCATCAAACATGGATATCGATGCTATTTTGAAATCTACGTGGTTTAGTGAAGATTGTTTTTTAGTGAGTTCAGGATCAGTACCACCAAACCCGTCAGAGTTATTGCTTAATGATAGATTAGGTATATTAATTGAAAAACTGAGAGAAAGATTCGACTACGTTATTATTGATAGTGCGCCAATAGGTTTGGTTTCTGATGCGCTAATTATTGAAAAATTTGTTGATATAACATTATACATTATCAGACAAAAATATACTTATAAGTCACAGTTAGGGATTATTAATGACCTTGTTGGTAGCAAAAAACTCAAGAAAGCGTATTTGGTTATAAATGATATAGAATCTAAAAAAGCGGGCTATTACGGCGGCTATGGCTATGGCTATGGATATGGTTATGGGTATGGGTATGGCTACGGTTATGTGGAGGATACAAAAGTGAAGGAGAGTTGGATAAAGCGTTTATTTAAAAAATAATTGAGAATAAATAATTGGTTAACAAATAGGCTTATGAATTAGCATCTTTAAATTGATTATGGTGTCCTTTACCTTACAAGTTGTCGATAGAAAAACGGAAACGAGCGATACAGTTACGATATATTTGAAACAGCCCGGTCTTAAAAAAATTAAGTATATGCCTGGGCAATATCTTACATTAGTTTTTAAGATAAATGGCCGGAAATATAATCGCCCTTATTCATTTTCTTCCGCTCCTGGGGTTGATCCTCATTTGGAGGTTACCATAAAACGGGTGATTGGCGGTATCATATCAAACCATATCATTGATTTTGTAAAAATTGGTGATATAATAGAAGTATTGCCTCCCATGGGCGATTTTGTATTTGATCCGGGAGTTATAGATATCGACAAACATATCATTTTATGGGGGGCCGGTAGTGGCATAACACCACTGATGTCAATTGCGAAATATATACTATATCATAAAACGGGGCACAAAATAAGTCTGATTTACGGTAATAAAAATGCCGAATCGGTTATTTTTAAGGATAAAATAAATGAATTGAAAAAAAGTTATCAACAAGATTTAAAGACCTGGCATTTTCATTCCCAACTCAAAATATCCGAAACCAACCCCGACATTATTGAGGGACGGATAAGCCCAAAGAAAGTACTTGCCATAATGAAGCAAGAGTTGAACTTACATAATACTGTTCATTATATATGTGGCCCAGCTGGTTTAAAAGAATCGGTTAAAGAGGTTTTGAAAGATATGAAAGTGGAACCTCATCAAATATTCTCAGAAGATTTTGAGGTTGTTTTAAATCAAAAAGATTTTGAAAATATAACTACTCAAGTTGTTGAGGTAAAAAAGGATGGGGTTTTTAATAAAGTGGAGGTTGTAAAGGGTAAGAGCATATTAGACGCAGGCCTTGATGCCGGCATTGATATTGATTACTCATGCCAAACAGGAAGCTGTTTGGTTTGCAAAGCAAAACTTTTAACGGGCGAGGTAAAAATGCCAAAACCTGCCGGAGAGTATGAGAAACTGCTCCCGGGCGAATGTCTTTTATGTTGTAGCTATCCTGTGACAGATAATGTCCAAGTTAGTATTTAATAGCACTACTTAACTTAATGAAATATAGATGAAAGTTGTATTATTAGCTGGAGGGCTAGGAACTCGCTTATCCGAAGAAACAGTTTTAAGGCCTAAGCCTATGGTTGAAATTGGTGGAATGCCAATTTTGTGGCATATCATGAAAATTTATTCATCGCATGGATTTAATGATTTTGTTATTTGCTTAGGTTACAAAGGGTATGTGATAAAGGAGTATTTTGCAAACTACTTTTTACATAAGTCCGATGTAACAATTGACCTTAAAGATAATTCAATAAAGGTTCATGATACTCAAGCTGAACCATGGACAATAACTTTAGTTGATACTGGCAACGAATCGATGACAGGCGGCCGTATTAAACGTATCAAGCCACATGTTGGGAATGAAACCTTTATGCTTACTTATGGCGACGGGGTAAGCAACGTTAATATTGCTGAATTGGTTACATATCATAAGGAGAAAGGAAAGCTTTGTACAGTAACATCTGTGCAGCCATCTGGCCGGTTTGGTGCAATTAATCTAAACGATGATAACTCGGTTCATTCGTTTATGGAGAAACCTAAGGGCGACGGTGCATGGATTAACGGCGGTTTCTTTGTTTGTGAACCAGGGGTTTTTGATTTTATAGAAGGCGACAGTACTATATGGGAACGCGAGCCTATGGAAGAAATAGCAAAAGCCGGCGAAATGGTTGCTTTTAATCACGAGGGATTTTGGAAGCCAATGGATACACTGCGCGATAAGCAAGAACTTGAAGAAGATTGGTCACAGCATAAAGCTAAATGGAAAACCTGGTAATATGTTTAAAGAATTAGAAGCTATCTATAAAGGGAAAAAAGTTTTTTTAACAGGGCACACTGGTTTTAAAGGCTCGTGGATGTTAAAAATTTTAACCATGCTCGGAGCCCGAACCACGGGTTACGCGCTTGCTCCGGAAAATGATTTTGATTTGTTTTACTTAATTGAAGGTGACAAGATCTGTAATTCTATAATTGGAGACATTCGTGATAAAGCGAAACTCACAGCTGCTATTACTGATTGCGACCCTGATTTTGTATTTCATTTGGCGGCACAGCCGCTGGTTAGATTATCGTATGATATACCTGCCGAAACCTTTGAAGTAAATGCTATTGGAACAGCCAACGTCCTCGACGGCGTACGAATGTTGGATAAGGCTTGCCAGGTGGTTTTGATTACAACCGATAAGGTTTATCATAACAATGAATGGGTTTATCCTTATCGCGAGACGGATAGGCTGGGCGGGTATGACCCTTACAGCGCCAGTAAAGCTTGCGCGGAATTGGTTATTGACTCTTATAGAAATTCATTTTTTAATATGACCAATTATTCGTCTCATCTTAAATCCATTGCTGTTGCAAGGGCAGGTAATGTAATTGGTGGCGGAGATTGGGCAAAAGACAGGTTAATACCAGATATAGTTAGGTTCTTGTCAAAGGAACAGAAAATAATTATCCGTAATCCTAATTCGGTAAGGCCATGGCAACATGTGTTGGAGCCTTTACTTGGATACCTATTATTGGGGAGCAGAATGGTGGACGAACCAGTAGCGTTTGCTGATGCTTATAATTTTGGCCCGGGATTAAGTGATGCATTGCCCGTACATGAAATGGTTGATTTAGCTATTCATAATTGGGGTAGCGGCGAGGTCGAACTATTCAACTCAGACAAGCAACCTCATGAGGCCGGGCTTTTAAAGCTGGATATAAGTAAGGCTGTAAATAGCCTGAATTGGAAGCCTAAATACCAGGCTTTGGAAACAATTAAGAACACGATAGACTGGTATAAATATTATTTCAGTAACCCGGATGATATTAATCAGTTTACCGAAAAACAAATAATAGACTTCGTAAATTAAGTTGGGAAAAAACAACATACCCAGATAAAATAAGATATAAAAACTACTTCGAGATGTTAAAAAATATAAACGACCCTGAGTTAGAAAGAAGCCTGAGAGCTATAGCAAAAGCGCAAACTGAGAAGATCATTATTCCGGGGAAAAATTACATCCCAGTAACAGGCAAGGTGTTAGACGAAGATGATATTTTATTCGGTGTTGAGGCCGCGTTGGATGGCTGGTTAACTACAGGGCGCTTCGCAAATAAGTTTGAGGCAGACTTTGCACAATATTTTGGAGCGCATAAAGCTTTGTTGGTTAACTCAGGATCTTCTGCAAACCTCGTTGCTTTTTATGCACTTACTTCGCCTAAGTTGGGTGAGCGCGCAATTTTACCAGGCGATGAGGTGATCACGGTGGCCGCTGGCTTTCCAACAACAGTAAATCCTATAGTTCAATTTGGCGCTGTGCCGGTTTTTGTAGACGTGGATATCGCAACACATAACGTAAATGCCGACCTGATCGAGGCTGCAGTATCTGATAAGACCAAGGCAATCATGATAGCCCATTCATTAGGCAATCCTTTTAACTTGGACGAGGTTATGCGAATTGCAAAAAAATATAATCTGTGGGTTGTGGAGGATGATTGCGATTCATTAGGGGCTACTTATCGTGGTAAAAAAACGGGTACATTTGGCGATATCTCTACATTTTCATTTTACCCTGCGCATCATATCACGATGGGTGAAGGCGGTGCAGTGGTTATCAATAATCCGGAGTTGGCCAAATTGGCCGAAAGCTTCAGAGACTGGGGACGGGATTGTTATTGCGAGCCGGGTAAAGATAATACTTGTGGGTGCAGGTTTTCGCAGCAATTAGGTTCGTTGCCATATGGTTATGATCATAAGTACACATACTCGCATGTTGGCTTCAACTTAAAGGTGACTGACATGCAGGCAGCTTTTGGTGTATCTCAACTTAAAAAAGTAGACTCATTTGTTCAAAAAAGACGCGAGAACTACAAGGCTTTATACGAGAGAATGAAGCAATTTGAAGATATATTTATACTGCCTGAACCCACACCGAATAGTGATCCATCATGGTTCGGCTTTTTATTAACATTAAGGGAGGGTGACGCAGCGGATAGGCACATGCTGGTTCAGCATCTTGAGGAAAGCAAAATAGGTACTCGTTTATTATTTGCCGGTAATTTGTTACGGCAACCGGCCTATGCCAATATTAAACACCGTGTAGTTGGCGATCTTACTAACACAGATATAATTATGAACAGATCGTTTTGGTTAGGTGTTTGGCCAGGGCTAAACGAGGATCATTATGATTATATGGCGGATGTAATTGCCAAATATATAGCATAGAATTGTTTTTACAGGATATTAGTTTAATACAATGAATACAATTCTTATAACAGGTATTAACGGTTTTCTCGGTTCAAATTTGGCGTTGAAGCTTAAACCTGATTATAATATTGTTGGGTTGGCCAATTCGTTAAATAATTTATACCGCTTGCCGGAGAATCCATTTAAAGTATATTCATCTGAGGTAGACAAGAAGGTTATATTCCAGGAAAATGAAATCTACGCTGTTATTCACGCAGCTACGGTCTACCGTCGTAACGATGACCCGATAGACAGAGTGATTAAAACAAATGTACTTTTACCCGCGGAGCTTTACAACCTAGCCAATAAATACGGTACTAAACTGTTTTTGAATACTGATAGTTTTTTTAACAATCCTAAGTTTGACTATAAGTATTTGGTTGACTATACACTCTCAAAAAAACAGGCCATAGAATGGCTTCGTGTTATGCAGGACCGCTGTCATGTGATCAATATGAAAATATACCACATGTATGGAAAAAATGATGCCCCAGACAAATTTATTCCTAAGTTATTGTCGGATATAAGGAATAATACCCCGATTATTAATCTTACCCCCGGTGAGCAAAGGCGCGATTTTGTATACGTTGAAGATATAGTAAGTGCCTATAAAATAGTACTTCAAAAAAGCGATGCATTAAAACCTGGTTTTATTGAATTTCAATTGGGTACTGGAACTTCATCGTCCATAAAAGAGTTGGCTTTAAGTATGCGTGAGGTCACTAACAGTCGCACCGAATTAAAATTTGGGGTGCTACCTTATCGCGAAAACGAGATAATGAATTCTGTATCAGATAATCGTGATTTGATTGAATTAGGATGGGAGCCTAAATTCGATCTTAAAAATGGTTTGATGGACCTTTTGCGCTAAAGAGTAGTGTTTTACCAGATTGGTCTTTTATAAAGCTCATTGATAATTGAATTAAATTTATAACATGCTTGATTTTGTTCGGAATATCTTTAAAAAATTTGGTGTAGATCAAGCCATTGCATACACAGTGCTGGCACGGGTACTTCAAGCTGGAGGTGGTGCAATTTCTATCATATTTATAGCAAAGTACCTTAATAATGTCGAGCAGGGATATTTCTTTACTTTTAGTAGTATTATAGCGATACAAATATTTTTTGAGTTGGGTTTATCAAACATTATTACCCAGTTTGTTGCGCACGAAGTAGCCCATTTAACCTGGATTAATAAAACTGAACTGGAGGGATCGCCGGAAGCTTTGTCACGTTTATCGTCACTTTTACAGTTTTGTGTAAAGTGGTTTGCAGTTATCTCGTTTATACTGATTTTTATACTGGTAATTACAGGGTACGTTTTTTTTAATAAGTATGGTAAAACTACAACGGTAAACTGGCAGCTACCCTGGATTGTTTTATCGGTTGCCACGGCCTGCTTATTAATGGTATCACCTATTCTGGCTTTTTTTGCAGGTTTAGGTATGGTTAAGGAGGTGGCGCAAATAAAGTTGCTGCAGCAGGTATTGAATTTGTTGTTCTTGTTTCTGCTTTTGCCACTTGGGGGTAAACTTTATGCAAGCCCTATCGGTTCGCTAATGTCGTTTGTAGTTGTGCCTATTTGGATATTCTTCTCATATAAAAAGAAACTCCTGTACAATATATGGAGTAAATTGAGCAGTTGGACGGTAAACTACCGGATAGAAATATTTCCATATCAGTGGCGAATAGCGTTGAGTTGGATAAGCGGCTACTTCATGTACCAATTATTTAATCCCGTACTTTTTGCTACTGATGGGCCGGTTGTTGCGGGGCAAATGGGTATTTCACTCGCAGCCCTTTCAGGAATATTAACTATTTCATTAAGCTGGATTAATACCAAGGTACCATTATTTTCAATCCTCGTTGCAAAAGAAAACTATAGCCAACTGGATAATATATTTAATAAAACACTTAAACAAGCAAGTGCAATTTGTTTACTGTGTTTATTGTTTTTTATAGCTGTCATCACCCTTTTTAAGACTCATCATATAAACATCGGCAATCGTTTTTTGCCGGTTTTGCCATTGGCGTTGCTATCATTATCAACATTTGTCAATCAATTGGTATCGGCTTGGGCAACCTATTTAAGATGCCATAAAAAAGAACCGTTTCTTATATTTTCGGTAGTGATGGCAATTTTAACAGCAAGCGCGACTTTAGGACTTGGAAAAACATTTGGCCTAATGGGTATAGTTTATAGCTATACATTCTTAACGGTTTTTGTAAGCTTGGTTTGGGCGTATATAATATTCAGAACAAAAAAGGCCGAGTGGCATACTTCGGCTGAACCCGCATTAAATATTATTGAAACTAATTAAGGCAACATGTCTGCAATTGAAAAGCCATTATTAACTATTGCCATACCTACCTATAACAGATCGGCATTATTGGATCGGGCGTTACGGTTTCTGTTTGTTCAGCTTGATAGTGATAAAGACCTTCCTGTTGAAGTTATAGTATCAGACAACTGTTCAACTGATGATACTGAACATGTTGTAAAAAAGCATATTGAAAACGGCTTAAAGCTAAATTATATAAAAAATCCGGTTAACAAGGGGATGGATTTTAATATTTCGCAATGCTACTTGTTGGCTAAAGGCGAATACGTAATTGCTTTGGGAGATGATGATTTTTTATTAGAAGGTTCCTTAAAACTATTGGTTGATTTGTTAAACGGAAAAGATTACGGTGTTGTTTATTTTAAAAGTTCAGGGTTTGATAAGGTTAATAACATCAAAGTAAACACAAGCAAACTAATTTATACTGAATATTCAACACCGTTGGACTTTATAAAGAAAGTACATTATTATATAACATTCATATCAGGTAATGTTGTTAACACTAAATACCTTGACAAGGATTACATGTTAAAATTCCTCGGAACAAGTATGCCACAGGTGCCATTTATATTAGAAGCGTTGCTAGCTGCGCCTAAAAATGCTTTTATTGAAACTGTATTGCTTAGTGTCGAATTGGATAATACCGGTGGGTATAACTTATTTAAAGTATTTGGAAAAAATTTCAACTACATTTTAGATGAAGCTAGAACCCCAAATAAGCATTTGATTAGAAATATAAAAAATGTTATAAATAGGAATTTGCTTGTAAGTTTTTTTCCTAATTACATATTGAAATTTAGGACCAACCACAAGAATAATTTTGTTGAAACCGATTCAATCCTGGAATTAAAAAAGTTATATAAAAACAACATTTATTTTTATCTGACATGTTACCCCGTTGCCTATTTGCCTGCTGGATTAGCAAAGGGGTATAAATATGGGCTTAAATTATTTTCGAAATTTTTGTAGGTAAGGATTATTAGTAGAATGTTATAATGAAGTATATAAAATTGTTAAAAGCTGTTATAAACAAAGAGGTTTTTAAATTGAAATTTAAAAGCAGTTGGAGAAGGCGTAACAGTCACAATTTCACTGTAGCAATGAATGTATTCCCCGCTGAAAAGGTCGAGGTTGGCAATCACACGTACGGCAATTTAAATATAAAAACGTATTTTTCAGAAAATGAACATTTAAAGATTGGGCATTTTGTTTCAATAGGGAGTGATTCAAAATTCATTTTAGGAGGCAATCATCCGTTTGATACGCTGTCGACTTACCCGTTCGGACAGAAATTATTTAATAAACAAACACTTTCATATTCAAAAGGGCCTATTGTATTAAAAGACGATGTTTGGATAGGTGAAAATGTAATAGTATTTTCTGGTGTAACTATTGGGCAGGGAGCCGTTGTTGGTACAGGTAGCGTTGTTACTAAAAATGTACCTGCATATGCTATAGTGGGTGGTAATCCAGCAGTTATAATAAAATACAGATTTTCGGAAGAAGTGATAATAGAGTTATTAAAGATTAACTTTGACAAGTTAACTCCCAATGACGTTATTGAAAAAAACTTAGAGCAACTTTCATATAAAAAAATAACAGATGTAGAATCGGTGAAGCAATTTCAGGATATATTGAAATGATATTTGCCGCTAAAAGTTTAAATAATCCGGTTTACCTATGATATCGATCATCATACTTCTAATTTTTGTAGCTGTTACTGGGTTAACGATTTTTAACTTAAGGAAAGGTATTCAACTATATATCGTTTTATTCCCTTTTTTACAGCCGTACGTTGTTCTTGATTTGGGGAGTTTTCATTATCCCCTGCAATCAATTTTAACTGTGATCATATTTGCTGCTATAGTGATAAAAACATTTATAAATAAAAAGAAAGCCGCAAACATTAAGACGAATTTTTTTTCGAAGCCCGTCTTATCCTTTACCTTTCTTTTATTTTTGACGGTGTTAATTAATTGGAACATCATCGATAAAAACCTGGTTAACTTTTTGTTTATGTTTCTTCAAAAACTATCTATCTTGTACATCGGCTGGATGGCATTTGATACTATTAAGAACGGTGAAAAGTTGTTCGAGAAACTGTTGAAGATAGCCTTTGTTATAGCCGTATACGGATTTATCGAATACCTGTTTAAGAGTAATCCAATCATTGATATTTTTGCCAACGATAAATCGGGAGCGATTTCTGATGATAGTTTATTGAGATATACAGTTGACGATGATCGCGGATATCGAATTCAGGCAGTATTTTATCATGCTTACTCATGGGGAGGATACCTGTTAATTTTAAGTTCCTCGTATTTATATATGGTGTTTAATGCCAAGTCAAACACATCTTATTATAAGTACGCGTTGATATACATGCTTATTTTCTTCAATGTCTTTTTTACACGCTCTCGGTCATGTTTTATACCAACTATAATAATGATTGGTTCAATGCTCTGGATAACTCCAAGCAGTAAGAAAAAAACACAGTTTATTGGTGCCATAATTTTGGGAGCGATAACAGCCATGGCTGTTTCACCGCAGTTATTTGACAGTTTTAAGAAATACTTCACCTTTAGTGAAGAAGAGGGGACTGTTAGGGGAAGTAGTACTGAGATGCGTTTAGGTCAGCTTATATCGTCACTTGCAATGATAAAGGATAAATATGTTGGAGGTAGCGGATTTGGGGCGGTAAAAAAGTTGCTTCATGATATCGGTTCAGATTCTGATTTAAAAGGTGCCGAAAGTATCTGGTTCGTAGTATTGATTGACAATGGCCTTATTGGGGTAGTTGCTTATATTTTACTATATACCAATATAATCCGTAGATTTTTGAAGATGAAAAAGCAAGCTCTAACCAAGCCAGTTAGCCAAAAGATAACTTTAGCTATAATAACTGTGATTTGCTATATCGTATTTATAACACTTACTGGCGAAATGAATACATTTCCGTTTTTTATGCTATACTTAGGCATGTTTGGTAAGTTAATATTCCTCCAGATACAGGAAGATAGAAAAAATCTTGTTTATGATCAATATTTAGCGATAAATGAACCAGCTATCGATGGAAGCGCTGCTGCATAACCCAATTTTTGTTAATAAAAAAGTGAAAGAGCTTAAGATTAACATAAACAATGCCGTTTACAAAACAGCCATAGTAATTTTAAACTGGAATGGCTTGGCTGATACCGTGGATTGTTTACTGTCAATTGAAAAATATTGTATTAATGAAGACTTTTTAATTGTACTGGTTGATAATAATTCTTCTCAATCTATCGCTACTTTAATTGAAGCGAATTGGAATATACCTGTGCTGATTATTAAAAATGATGAAAATTCGGGATTTGCCGAAGGTAATAATATAGGAGTAAGGGTGGCGTTAGGCTACAAACCTGAATATATTTTACTGCTGAATAATGATACTATACTCCTTGACAATTTATTGGTTAGGATGACCGATATTATGGTTAGGTATGATAAGGTAGGGGTGGCGGGCGCCGTTAATTATTATTACTCAAATCCGGACGAAGTTTGGCAGGCGGGTGCCAGTGCATCAATTATAACCGGCAGCATCAAACAAATTGAAGTTGACCCGTCAAAAGAAATTATGGAAATGGATTATGTTCCGGGTTCATCTATAATGTTCAGAGCATTGCTGGCGGATAAGATCGGTTTACTTGACCCCAATTTTTTTGCCTACTCAGAGGAGCTTGATTTTTGTTTAAGGGCCAAAGCGGCAGGATATGGTGTAGTTTGTGTAACAGGTGCAAAAATATTGCATAAGGTAGGTAAGTCGTCGCCAAATGCTGCAAAGGAGTATTTAAGATTAAGAAATAAATTTTATTTATATAAAAGGCATTCAACGGCATCAAATTTTATAAAAATATCTGTAAAACAAACATTGAAGGCTCTGGCTAAAGCAAGTGTACAAATGATTAAAAAAGGGACATTTGTTTATTACTCTTCAATTTACTATGCTATTAAAGATTATAAAGCCGGATTTTTTGGTAAAGGAAGATTTGAAAAGTTTCTTTAGTATCATTTATTTTGATGGAATTAAAATCAAAATAAAAGCGGGGTTAAATTTGAGATTTGTTAAGTTTAATGAATATAATTGCTATTTTTACATTTAAAAGTTCGTTTTATTAATAACTTAAAACTATTACCTAAAAAAAACAAACCGTCAAAAGGTCGTTTTTGAAAACACTTATGAGAATTTTAACATCACCATCTTCCTTTGGACAGGTAGGAAGCGCCCCATTGGATTTATTGACCGAAAACGGTTATGAAATAATTAACAATCCTTACGGAAGAAAATTAACGGAGGACGAAGTAATTGAATTAGCAGCCGATTGCATTGGTATAGTTGCTGGTGTTGAGCCGCTCACACCCCGGGTAATGGATGCACTGCCTAAACTTAAATGCATAAGCCGTGTAGGTATCGGGATGGATAGTGTCGATTTAAATTATGCTGCTAAAAAGGGCATCATTGTGAAAAATACACCTGACGGGCCAACGCGTGCCGTTGCTGAATTAACATTAGCCATGACGTTGTCCTTACTGCGCAAAATTCCACAGGCACATTATGACCTGAAAAATAAGATTTGGAAAAAACAGGTTGGCAATCTTGTTTTAAATAAAGTGATAGGCGTTGTGGGTTTAGGCCGCATCGGAAAGCTGGTATCGCAATTATTCAAAGGCATAGGTAATCCTGTAATTGGATACGATCCCTATGCTGACAAGATATGGGCGGAAACTAATGGAGTTGAGCTCGTTAGTCTGGATACGTTACTGATAAAGGCAGACATTGTAACTATTCACGTTCCGGGTAATGAAGACGGATCGGCTGTTATAGGTGCAACAGAAATTGAAAAGATAAAAAAAGGGGCGTTTTTAATTAACATATCCCGTGGCGGTATTGTTGATGAAACTGCTTTGTACAATGCCTTATTAACAGAAAAACTAAGTGGTGCAGCCATTGATGTGTTTTCTGAAGAGCCGTATGCTGGACCGCTAATCCAACTTGATAATGTGGTACTTACACCACATCTGGGTTCGTACGCCGAAGAAGGGAAGTTACTAATGGAAATAGATGCCGTGAACAACCTTATTAATTCATTAAAATAGTTTTTATATGTATAAAGTAGGCATAATTGGTTACGGTGTAATGGGAAAAACCCGTAACACAGCCATTACCGAAATTAAAAGAGGTAAAGTTATCGCTATATCAGAGCCGAATATCGGTACTGATTTTGAGGGAATACCTAATTTGTCTCATGACGAGATAATAGATCACCCCGAACTGGATGTAATAATTGTTTGCACGCCAAACTTCTTAAACAAACCTCTTACTATTAGAGCCCTTAATGCAGGCAAGCATGTGTTTTGCGAAAAACCGCCTGCCTTTACAGGAGCCGATATAGAGGAAATAAAGATTGCTGAAAAAAATAGTGGCAAGGTGCTCATGTATGGCTTTAACCATCGTCATCATGACAGCGTATTGCACATGAAAAAGCTTATAGAAAGTAACGAGTACGGCAAGGTGTTATGGTTAAGGGGACGATATGGTAAAAGTGTAACCGCAGATTATTTTAATCAATGGCGCGCAAAAAAAGAACTTGCAGGCGGCGGGATACTGATGGATCAAGGTATTCATATGCTTGATTTGTTCTTGTTTTTATCGGGGGATTTTGATGTGGTTAAAGCCGAAGTTTCAAACCTGTACTGGCACATGGATGTTGAAGATAATGCATTTGTCATTTTAAAGGAATCGGCCACGGGTAAAGTCGCTTCTTTACATTCTACAATGTCTCAATGGCGGCACCTTTTTTCGTTGGAGATATTTCTTGAAAAAGGTTATATGGTTTTAAATGGCTTGATAACTTCAAGTATGTCATATGGCGAAGAAACATTATCAGTAGCCAAAAACAGGTCGACCGCGCCGGCCGCAACCTGGCAGGATGAAGTAATAACCAAATATGTAAACAATAATAGCTGGCGTTATGAGATGGATCATTTTTTTGACGCCATTGATAACAATAAACAGGTAACTATCGGTAACTCCGATGATGCGCTTAAATTGATGCGTATTATTGACAAGGTGTACGAACAAAAAGATTTCTAAATAATTGTAAAAGCATTAAATAGCAATATGGAAAGAACAGATTTATTAAAAGACTATCTTCAGGATTATGTTGGCCGTTTGACCGATATTTTAAATAAAATTGATCCTGAAAAATTGGGCCAGGTTGTAACAACCTTTATTGAAGCCTTTAAAAGCGGAAATACCATCTATGTAGTTGGTAATGGTGGCAGTGCCGCAACCGCATCGCATATGCAGGCCGACTTTAGGTTTTTTGTGCGTTATTTTTCGAAATTTCGTCCGAAAATTATTGCCTTGACAGATAACGTGCCTATGATAACTGCTATAGGCAACGATAATAATTTTGATGATGTTTTTGTTGAGCAAATGCGCGGTCAGTTTGTGGCGGGAGATGTGTTAATTGCGATATCCGCAAGCGGAAATTCGCCAAACTTAGTTAAGGCAGCCGAATACGCCAACGAACTGGGTGGCAAAACAATTGCTTTTGTTGGTTTTCTTGGCGGTAAACTGAATGAAATATCGACAGTTCCATTGTATACCCCCAATCCAAAAGGCGATTATGGGCCGATTGAAGATGTACACATGATATTGAATCATATCATTGTGAATTACCTTTCAAAAGACGAAGAGTTTTTGGCGCTTACCGCTAACTAATGCCGCTTGATGGATAGTATATCAAACATAAAGATTGACCTGACAGATAGGGTAGTGCTTATCACGGGTAGTACCCGGGGTATTGGGAAAGCTATTGCCGAACGTTTTTTGGAAGCAGGTTCGTCAGTGATTCTCACCGGAACCAGTGCATCAGAAATTGATCAGTTAAATAATGAAAACACGTCTGGCAGGATTAGTTATTTGCAGCTTGATTTTAATAATCAAGCGTCGGTAGAAAATTTTTTATCAACGATTACTAAGTTAGGCAGAATTGATGTACTGGTTAACAACGCGGGTATCAATAAAATTGCGCTAAATACCGAAACTACAGATGCCGATTTTGACCTGCTTCATAACGTCAATGTAAAGGGACCCTATGTGCTTTGCCGCGAAATCAGCAAAGTGATGAAGACTAATGGTTATGGCAGGATTGTTAACATCACTTCTATCTGGAGTACAATCACCAGGCCAGGACGATCTATTTATACTACTAATAAAAATGCAGTGGCCGGGCTTACAAAAACACTTGCTATTGAGTTAGGAAAATATGATATTTTGGTTAATTCTGTTGGCCCGGGCTTTACGCTTACCGAACTTACAGCTACCACAAATTCTGCCGAAGAACTGGAGAAAATAACCGAACTTATACCAATGAAGAGGATGGCTCAGCCGATAGAGATTGCTAATGTTGTGCTCTTTTTAGGTAGCAATCTTAATACCTATTTAACAGGGCAAAATATCATAGTTGACGGAGGATATACTAATGTATAATTTTACAGTAAAATCAATCATACACGACTATAGTGTTCAGTTTATTGATGACACGCAAAAAGTACTTTTAAGTGAATTAAAAGAAGGTGATGTAATCATTATCGACAACAAGATAAAAGAACTATATAAAGATGTGCTTGAACCAATTTTTAAATTGTACCGGCATATTGGGATTGACGCTCACGAATCTGTGAAAAGTTACCAGGGTGTTGAACCTTTAATCGAAGATCTTATTGAAAATGGTTTTCGTAAAAATCATCGCCTAGTTGCTATTGGTGGGGGCATTACCCAGGATGCTACGGCATTTATAGCATCTATTCTTTATCGCGGTGTTAAGTGGCTTTTTTTTCCAACCTCGTTACTGGCGCAGGGCGATAGTTGCATAGGTAGTAAAACGTCAATTAACTTCAAAAAGTTCAAAAATCAAATAGGCGGTTTTTATCCTCCAAATCAAATATTTATCAATCTTGATTTTTTAAATACCTTATCTACCTGGGATTTAAAATCAGGTATGGGCGAGATGTGTCATTATTTCATTGTATCAAGTCAGGAAGACTTTGAGCGGTACAAAAATGAATACCCAGCTGCTTTAACAGATAAAAAAGTATTGGCCGGAATTATTAACCGTAGTCTCGAAATAAAAAAAGGCTATATAGAACGCGACGAATTTGATCAAAATGAGCGGTTGGTATTTAACTACGGACACTCGTTTGGACACGCTATTGAATCCTTAACTAATTACCGTATTCCGCACGGAATCGCGGTAAGCTATGGAATGGATATGGCGAATTTTGTATCGGTAAAATTGGGTTATATTACTGAAAGTACCCGGTTGTATATAAGAGAGCTTTTAAGTCAGATATGGGAAGGTACTGATATTACCGACATAGAACTGCAAAAATTCACTGTTGCTTTAAGTAAGGATAAAAAGAACGTTGGCAAAACACTTGGCCTTATACTTAATAAAGGCTGTGGAAAAATTTTCAGAGATATGCGCCCTATGGATGATGAGTTTATAGGTTGGCTTAAAGAATATTTTGATACGCAGCTAACACCTCAAACGATATGATACTTGACCAGCTAAAAAATATAGACATTTATAAAGGGATTTCGCCTGATATTTATGCCGGCCTGCAATTTTTGCAGCAGGCTATGCCAGATATTGAACCTGGAACCTATATTATCAATGGAAATACTAAAGCTATAGTGAGCGAGTATGAAACTATTGCGGATTTTTCAAGAGGCTATGAAGCCCATAAACACGTTATCGATATTCAATACCCCGTGCGGGGTTTGGAACGCGTAAAATGGTCGCCTATTAACGGTATGAACGTTAATATACCTTATGACGAAGCTAAGGATCGCACATTTTATAAAGACCCCTCGCCGCATGGAACGCATGTCGACATCGGAGAAGGTATATTTGCTATTATGTTCCCCGACGACGGCCACGGCCCACAGCATTATATTGATAAACCTGAAACTATAAAAAAAATAACTGTTAAAATAGCTATCTGAAAAAATGGAAATTCCTAAAATCACAGCTTTGGTGCCAATGAAAGGCCATTCCGAAAGGGTCCCTCATAAAAACATTCGTCCGTTAGTAGGTAAACCTGCCTTTCACTGGATAATGGAAACGCTGTCAAAAAGTGCATACATCACCGAAATATTAGTGAATACCGATTCAGAGGAAATTGCAGAAAGCGCCAGAGCTAATTTTGATAAAGTTAAAATATTAGAAAGGCCCGATTTTTTACTGGGAGATATGGTAAGTATTCAACCGCTTATAGCTTACGATATTGAGCAAACCAATGCCGAATACTTTTTACAAACCCATAGTACTAATCCGTTGCTTACTGTTGAATCGATTGATGGCGCAATAGAAGCCTTTTTTGCTCAAAAGGAGCACGATGCGCTTTTTTCTGTTACCGAGGTGAAGCAACGTTTTTACTGGCCCGATGGCAGGGGGATAAATCACGATCCCAAACGTTTAATCAGAACTCAGGATCTGGAACCAATATATCATGAGAATTCTTGTTTCTACATTTTTTCGAAAGAAACAAATCACAAAATAAAAAGCAGATTGGGATCAAACCCTATGATGTTTCCTATAGAAAGACTTGAAGCTGCAGATATCGATGATCTCGAAGATTTCTACTGGACCGAGTTTTTATTGCAAAGAAGAATAGCAAACAGCTTATAATATCTGATTGGCCTGTTTATAATAAACAAAAACATATGATCATTGATTCGCTTACCAATATTGAATTTTATAAATCAATAAACGATGATATATACCAAGGGTTAGTATTTATCAAAAATGCTGATCCTGAAATTGAACTCGGCGTATATCCTCTTACCGATACTGCTAAAGCGGTGGTGATGGAGTACGAAACCAAAATTAGAAACGATTTTGGCTACGAAGCGCATAAGCACGTCATTGACGTACAATATTGTATAAAAAATACTGAGCGTATACCCTGGACGAACGTTAAGCGGCTTACACCAAACACCGAATATAATGTAGAGAAAGATTTTACTTTTTTTGACATGATTGAGCCTCAGGGTGAGGTGGTTATTGGAAATGATATTTTTGCAGTATTTTATCCGCAAGATGCTCACGCTCCTGTTTACAGCGATGGTGAGCCAGGATACATTAAAAAAATTGTTATAAAAGTAAAAGTATCATGAACTTTTGTAACACCTTAAACCAAAAACAGCCCACACGTGCGTAATAATATTAACCTTTCACATTTAATTTCTCAATCGACCCCGGCATATGGTAACCGCGACAGGATATTTGTGCGGGACAATTCATCCATATTAAAAGGCGAAACAGCAAATTCATCCAGCTGGTTTTTTTCAAACAATCATATTGGTACGCACATCGACTCACCAAGGCACTTTTCTGCTACCGGCAAAAAAACCCATGAATTTAACATCAATGACTTTTTTTATGATAAAGTAAAGCTTGTTGATATTGCCTGCACTTCAGGGATTTTAATTTCGATTGCCGACTTTAAAAAGGTCGAAAATGAAATTTCAGGTCCTGATATCGAATTACTGTTAATTCGCACAGGATACGAACAACATCGTTCGGCTGACAAATATTGGAATGATAGCCCTGGTTTGGCTGCCGAGCTGGCTGATTACTTTCGCAGTAAATACCCTAAATTAAGATGCGTCGGATTTGATTTTATCTCCCTTACGTCATGGAATTTCAGACCCGAAGGGAGAGTGAGCCACAAAGCTTTCCTTTGCCCCGAAGACGAAACAAAAACGATTTTGGTAATTGAAGATATGGCGTTGGCTGCCATTGATAATAATATTAAATCGGTGGTAGTTGCACCTATGTTTGTTGAAGATGGTAATGGTGGAGCGGTAACTGTATTTGCCGACATAGAAATATAAAAGGAATGAAAAATACTACATTAAAGCAAAAGCTTAAAAATAAAGAGAACACCACAGGTTCATGGATTACTATACCCCATCAATCGGTTATCGACATACTTGCTGAAGCTGGCTTTGATTGGCTTTGCATCGATTTGGAACACACAGCTATCGATTATAATGAAGTACAGGTATTGATAGGCTTTATTCAGGCCCGTGGGATGGCTGCCTTGGTAAGGGTATCGAAAAATGAAGAAGTTGTTATCAAAAGAGTACTGGACTCTGGGGCAGATGGCATAGTGGTACCGATGATTTGTAATGCTGATGAAGCAAAGCAAGCTGTTGAATATGCCAAATACCCACCAATTGGTAAAAGGGGGGTAGGGCTTAACCGCGCTCAACGATATGGTTTTGGTTTTGAAGATTACCGTAAATGGGTTGATGAGAGCCAGGTTATAATTGCACAAATTGAACACTATGAGGGGGTAAATAATCTTGAGGCGATAATTGATACTCCCGGGATTGATGGAGTATTCATAGGGCCGTATGATTTATCCAGTTCGTTAGGGATTCCCGGACAATTTAATGATGCAGTTGTACAAGAGGCACTACGGAAGTTTGAAAAAACATGTACCGAAAAGAATTTTTCAATGGGATATCATGTAATTGATCCCGAATTTGAATTGGTGAGAGAGAAAAATCAAGCTGGATATAATTTTATCGCTTTTAGTACCGATTTTCTTTTTATGGGCAGAAAAGCCTTTAATGAGATGAAAAACCTTAAATAATATTAATAGCTACATAAATGGGAAATATTAAACGTCTGCTTACTTTAAAACGTGAGGACATAACAGTTTCAAGAATTTCAAAAGCAGTATGGCGCAGAGTAAAAGATGTCCCTGAAAGGCTTGAATGGAGCTTGCCATTTAAATTCACGGTGAAAAACCGTAAGGGTATTGAGCAGTTTAAAGATATTCATAAGGGTAAAAGGTGCTTTTTGATAGCCAATGGCCCAAGTTTAAAAGGTATTGATTTTTCGCTTTTAAAAGATGAGTATACCATTGGCCTAAACCGGATTTATATGATGAAGGAGCAAAATGGATTTATGCCCAATTACCTGGCATGTGTTGATATGGATGCTCAGCTTTTACAATTTGTAGAAGATTATGATAACTTGGATATCCCTTGCTTTTACAACTGGGAGATACGTCATACATTTAGCAAAAAGAATAACCAATACTTTGTAAGAGATAAATTACAACCTGATTTTTCGATTGACCTGGCCCGCGAAGGTTATGGAACAGGGCGGTCTGTAACATATCTGGCTATGCAGTTGGCCTATTACATGGGCTTTACAGAAGTATATTTGATAGGTAAAGATCATTCATATAATACTACCGAAAAAACAGGAGCAAGTATACGGAGCGACGGGAAAGAAGACAATCACTTTATAAAAGGTTACTATAAACCCGGTATGCAGTGGTTTGCACCCGATTACCAAACAGAAGAGTATGCGTATAAGTTAGCGCGTGCTGCTTTTGAAAAAGATGGGCGTATATTCAAAGATGCTACTATCAACGGTAAGCTTCAGGTATTTGAAAAAGTAGATTTTTATTCATTGTTCTCCAAAAAGTAAAAATGAATGTCCCTATGGCTCATGCAAACACAAATCCTACTCAAACCTGCTTACTTATCATCCCCAAGAAGTTTTATTCTTTTGAGAAGATCATAGGGGACGCGTTAAGACTTAAAGGTTATGATGTAACTGTATCTAATGATGAATATCCGGAGGGGACAATGGGTAAAATTATGGGGAAGCTTCAGCTGCCTTTCCTATTTAATATTACCTATAAAACCATTACGGATAATTATCTAAAGGGTAAAACATATGATGTTGCCCTTATATTTAAAGGCAGGGGTATTAGCGAAAAATTAATCGAAGAAATGAAGAAGTCGGTTAAATACATCGTAGCCTATAATTGGGACTCTTTTAAATATAATCCCGGGCCGCTAAAATGGTACAAGTCAGTATCGAAGTACTTTACTTTTGATTATAATGATGCTGACAAGTACAACCTACCGGCGCTGGAGCTTTTTACATCTACAACAACGCCGGTAACTACCGAAAAGGAAGTAAAATATGATTTGTCGTACGTGGTGCGTAACCACTCCGAGCGGCTAAAATATATTGATGCTATACTTAATATTCTTAAGCCCGAGAACGTGTTCATATATATATATGAAATGAACATGTTTACGTTTGCTGCAAATTTTGCGAAAAACCCGAGGCTGTATATGAAATTAAAAAAATATATTTTCAAAAAACCGCTTAGCTATAAAGACTATACCGATGCAATTAAGCATTCTCGTTTTACCATTGATTACGCCCATAGCGACCAAACCGGAATTACGATGAGATGTTTTGAATCTATAAAAATGGGTACAAAGCTTATCACGAATAACAAGTATATGCAACGAAGCGAGTGCTTTAATGCTTCAAATACCATTTTATATAATTTAGGAGATGACAGTGATAAACTTTTAAATAGTTATAATGAAAGTACGAAACAACCTTTATTAGCAAAAAATCGAGACATTAACGATTTTATTGAAGAATTTTTAAAAAAATAGAATTTTAATTGCAAATTTTGCTATTTTGCATTAGTTTTAAATACTTATAATCTACCATTATGTATGCAGTTAATACTGCATTAATTAAAATCAATAATGAACAAAATCTTAATCACAGGTGGTGCTGGTTTTATCGGATCACATCTTGCTTTGCAGCTTATTGAAAAAGGATTCAAAATCCGTGTCTTAGATACACTTTCTGAACAAATTCATGGCCCTAACCCTGAGGAAACCTCGCCGTTGTACAAATCAATCCTAAACAAGGTTGAATTTATTAAAGGTACTGTTACATCCGCCGAAGATTGGGAAAATGCATTAAAAGATCAGGACGCTGTTGTGCACTTTGCTGCCGAAACCGGTACTGGCCAGTCGATGTATGAAGTTGAAAGATATACCAATGTAAACATTCAGGGTACCGCGCTTTTACTAGATATTTTAACCAACAAGCCTCATCAAATTAAAAAAGTAGTTATCGCGTCAAGCCGGTCTATTTACGGAGAAGGCAAGTATATAAGCGAAACTTTGGGCGAGGTTTATCCTTCTCATCGTAATGACGTAGATATGAAAGGTGGTAATTTTGAAGTAACTTATCCGGGCGCTGGTAAACTAAAACTTGTAGCTACGGATGAAAGTTCAAAAATTCATCCATCATCCGTATACGGTATTACAAAACAGGTTCAGGAACAATTGGTATTAAACGTATGTGGCGCAATTGGCGTTGCTGCTGTAGCATTCAGGTATCAGAACGTTTATGGACCGGGCCAATCATTAACTAACCCATATACCGGTATTCTGTCCATATTCTCTAACAGAATCAGGGCCAAGCAAAAAATAAACATTTTTGAGGATGGACTTGAAAGCCGCGACTTTGTTTTTATTGATGACGTTGTTGCCGCTACCATTGCAGGCCTAACAAAAGACGATGGTAACAACCAGGTATTTAACGTGGGAACAGGGGTTGCAACTACTGTGATACAGGTAGCCGACGCATTAATGAAAAATTTTGGCATAGAGGTGCCGTATGAAGTTAGCGGCATGTATCGTATTGGAGATATCAGACATAATTTTGCCGATATAACCCGTTTGCAAAATATATTAGGTGTTACGCCAAAAGTAACCTTTGATGAAGGCATTGCCCGTTTTGTTGCCTGGGTACAGCAACAAAATGTTACAGAGAATAATTATGAGAACTCTTTGCGTGAAATGCAGAGTAAAGGTTTATTAAAATAAAACAATTAAAATTCTTATTAAATGGTTAAAGTTGGATTAATTGGTGCCGGTAAAATGGGGATATCCCATTTATCTATTTTAGGTGCCCATCCTGATGTTGAAGTAGTTGGCGTTTGCGACACTTCAAAGATGGTGAATGATTTTTTATCAAAGTACGCTAAATTTAATTGTTTTACCGAGTACCAGAAAATGGTCGAGGAAACAAAACCGGAGGCTGTTATTGTTGCGGTGCCAACAAAATTTCACTATCCTGTAATTAAATATTTGCTTGAAAAAGGAATCAGTGTTTTCGCAGAAAAACCCTTTTGTTTAAGTTCCGTTCAGGGACAGGAACTGGTTACCTTGGCGGCAGGAAAAAAGGTGGTTAACCAGGTTGGCTATCATAATAAGTTTATTGGCACTTTTAGCGAAGTGAAAAAAATAGTTAAGAGCGGTGCTCTGGGCGAAATTTATCACTTTGTGGGTGAAGCCTACGGCCCGGTGGTAGTAAAGCCTAAGCAGGATACCTGGCGTTCGGACCCATCAGAAGGCGGCGGCTGTTTGTTGGATTACGCGTCGCACGTTATTGATTTGGTAAATGATTTGCTTGCACCTGTAAAAAGTGTAAAAGGAAGTTTATTAAAATCAATATACTCAAATAACGTTGAAGACGCGGTATATTCTTTGTTAGAGTTAGCAAATGGTGTATCGGGAGTGTTATCTGTTAACTGGAGCGATGAAACTTACCGAAAAATGTCAACCACGATTACCATTGCCGGTACAAAGGGAAAAATCGTATCTGATGCTAATGAGCTTAAGGTGTTTTTAAAAGACGGTAATAGTTTAAAAGGATATTCAAAAGGTTGGAATGTAAGCTACATAACCGATCTTACAGAGGAGGTTGATTTTTATTTGCGCGGAGAAGAATACTCGGCTCAAATGGATTATTTCATTAAAGCGGTTGCCGGTAAAGTTCCTAATTCAATAAATACCTTTCAAAGCGCGTGGTATACAGACAACGCTATTGAATTGATTAAAAAAAGTAAATAAATTACAATGGAAAGAATTCTGTTTGGTGATAATCAGTTTTTTGCGGTTAATCATATATCTGACGAAAAGTCAAGGGCACAATCCATTAAGTTTAGAGAGGATAGTGCAATAATAAAAACACTTGACGACGCAAGGTCATTTGGAATCAATACCTTTATGTGTACTACACATGATCGTATTGCTAATATTTGCGAGATAGTAAGGAATGATCCTGAAAAGTATAAGGATTTTAAAATATTTCCTTGTATGCCTTACGCGCACAAATATGCTAATGCCGTAACCGAGTTGGGTATTGCTGGTACCATAAAGCAATATGTGCCGGGAAATTTGTTCGGCTCAATATTAAAAGGTGGCGTTGCCTATTTATCAAAAGACTTTTTGTCGATAATGGAGCTATTGGTGGATGCCGAAATGAAAATGTTTAAGGGAGTTAACACCCCGGTCATCTTTCTTCAAAATGTAATTACAGATCTTTTTTTAGGGTTGGGCGCTGATGAAATATTGGTAGGTTTCAACAACTATGTAAAAAAGAAATATAATGCCGAAGCGGGCTTTATTACCATGAACATGCCTAAACTTTTAGATGTACTTGAGAAGGGTGGTGTTCAAAATCCGATTATTTGCTCCTCAATTAATAAAGTTGGTTTCAGGATGTCAGGTGGCAAGGAGATTTATGAGGAAACCTTAAAAACCCGTAAGTTTAGAGCCATTGCAATGCAGGTTTTAGGTGGAGGAGCAATAGCACCAAAAGAAGCTCTTGAATATGTATGTAGTTTGCCTAATATCGAATCGATATTGTTCGGCGCTTCGTCCAAAGCAAATATTCAAAACACTGTTGAAACAATTCATCATTTTGATGATACTCATGTTAAGCTATAACTTGAAATAAAATAACAAAAAACGCGGCTGGTTTAATTACAAGCCGCGTTTTTTGTTATGTTTCATATTATCAGTGAGCTATCAAAGTACTGGCTTCACTCATCATTGATTTAAATGCTTTTTTGGGCTTCATATTGTCATCGAGGATGTTGGGATAAAAGGGGCCTACGTATTTGCCGTTTTTTCCTTTCCATGATCTGTTTGCCGATGTTGTGGGATCAAAAGCCCCAAAGACGATAACTGCATTGCAATTTTTCGCGAGGATACAAGCTCTTAAAGTACCTTTAAAAATTTGTGCCTGTTTATCGAAATCAGAAATTCCCGGCGATGCCACAGCAGAAGCAGTCCAGGGCAATACAGTTGACGTCGAAATAACACAATCCAGTTCTGTTACCTGCGCTTTTAAACCAAGTGCATTCAACGAGTTCATGTTACTAAGCAATTCGCTAAATGGGTGATCATAATGAGTGTCAAAGTGGCATTGAAAGCCTATGCCATCGATTGGTGTGCCCGTTGCTTTTAGTTTTTTTACCAATGTGTATAATACCTGCCATTTATGTGAGTTATATTCAATTCCGCCTTCATTTAAATAAAGTTTTACATTCGGATCGGCCTCGTGGGCCCATTGAAACGCAAGTTTAATGTAATCAGATGGATCAGTTGATCCAGGTAGATGAATTGACGACCACACAGTTTTTCTTAGCCCTGTCGGGCCAACGTTTTCAGCGGGGGTATAGGGATCGGCTATTGGCTCGTTCACGACATCCCAAGCCAATATAGCACCCGGATATTTATCCCTGTAATGGCGCACTACTGTTTGGATGTGCGTTTTCATTATATCACTTAATTCATCAGGTGTAAAAGTGCCCTTCGCCAACCATGGCGGTAACATAGTATTCCAAACCAAATTGTGGGCATGAATCTTAGCACCTTGTTTTACAGCATAGTTAGCTACCTCATCGGGGCCGCTAAAATTAAAGATGCCTCTGCCTGAATATTCAGTATGATGGAACCAGGCAGGGATGCTGTAAAGGTTAAAATATTTAGAAATAGTATTTAAGTAATTAGGTGAGCGCGGCGGTGCCTGCAATACATCATCATTATTAAGGTATGTGCCAAAATAAATGCCCTTTTTTAAAAGGCGGTTTTTTAAGGTGGCGTAGTCATTAGCATCGTTATCAGAATCTGATTTTGCCATCAGCGACGCACTACGTTTTGGTGCCTTATTATCTTGGGGGGAATTAACCCCATCCATGTTTTTGGTTGCAGCACTAAAAGGCCGTGAAATGCTCTTTTTTGTAATAGGATCACTAACCGGAGTTTGGTTGGCAATTACAGGAATTTGTGAGTGTGTTGCATTTTTAGTTTTCAGGGCTAACAACCAAATTGCTCCTAACCCTGCAATTGTTAACAAAGAAATAATGTTTTTTTTAAACATTAGTGTCGAAATAGTTGAATTCATGGTTTAAATTTATGCTTCTTCAATTTTAAAATGTAATATTTGATGATTAATGCAGGTTCACACCAATGGACTTAGAACTCGATTTTTACCTTATTGTTGTATAACTTTATGACAAAAATAATTATTTACCTACAATCAATCTAAATCGATGACTGTGATTAGTCTTTTCTATGGCTCGCCCGCGACGCATTAGAGAAGCATCTAATTTTGTATTAGTTTGTTATCGAAAATTTGAAAATAAACAAAAATAGTTGCAATAGATTATTATATTTGTTTCTAAAATCGCCATTGGTTTAAATACTTATAATTTATGCTGATTTTAATTGCGGAATTATAATTTTTTGAAAAATCATGAAAACAATCCTCATCACCGGCGGGGCCGGTTTTATCGGCTCGCATGTAGTTCGCCGCTTTGTAACTAAATACCCAGATTATTTAATAGTTAATGTTGACGCACTAACTTATGCGGGGAATTTGGAAAATCTGGAAGACATTGAAAACGCTGCAAATTACAAATTTGAAAAAGCCGATATAATGGATAAAGAAGCCATAAACGCTATTTTTGATAAATATTCGGTTACAGATATGGTGCATTTGGCCGCAGAATCGCATGTGGACAGATCAATTTTAAGTCCAATGGATTTTGTTTATACCAATGTTATCGGTACGGTAAACCTATTGGAAGTTGCCAAAGAAAAATGGAAAGGCGATTACGATAAACATTTGTTTTACCATGTTTCAACAGATGAGGTATATGGCGCGTTAGGAACAGAAGGCTTATTTACCGAAGAAACCCGTTATGATCCACATTCGCCGTATAGCGCCAGCAAGGCGGCATCAGATCATTTTGTACGGGCTTATCATGATACTTACGGTATAAAAGTTGTAGTTTCTAACTGTTCAAATAATTACGGCCCCTACCATTTTCCAGAAAAATTAATACCGCTGATGATTAACAATATCATCAACAATAAGCCACTGCCCGTTTACGGTGATGGCCAATATACGCGCGATTGGCTGTTTGTAAAAGATCATGCTATAGCCATTGATCTTATATTTCATGAAGGCAAAGTTGGCGATACTTATAACATAGGTGGCTTTAACGAATGGAAAAACATTGACCTTGTAAACTTGCTTTGTGAGCAAATGGACCAAAAGCTTGGCCGTGAGGCGGGTACAAGTAAACAACTCATAACCTATGTTAAAGACAGGCCGGGGCATGACAGGCGTTATGCTATCGACGCCGGTAAAATCAATAAAGAACTTGGCTGGTATCCTTCGGTAACTTTCGAACAAGGACTTTCTGAAACTATTGATTGGTTTTTAACAAACAAAACGTGGCTAAATAATGTTACAAGCGGGGCTTATGCCAGCTATTACGACAACCAATACGCCAATTAATAGATAACTGTAAACATTATATATACTTTATGACAATTACCCCCACCCCGCTCGAGGGATGTATAATAATAACCCCAAGGATTTTTAACGACGCCCGGGGATATTTTTTTGAATCCTATAACACGCAAAGCTTTAACAACGCAGTAGGTTATGAAGTTAATTTCGTGCAGGATAATCAATCATATTCAACAAAAGGCGTATTCAGGGGGCTGCACCTTCAAAAAGGCGAACATGCTCAGGCAAAGCTGGTAAGGGTAACTAAAGGAGAGGTATTGGATGTTGCTGTTGATTTGCGTACAGGATCATCCACCTATGGGCAACACTTTTCAATAAGGCTGTCCGAAGAAAATAATCAGCAGTTTTTTATTCCCAGGGGCTTTGCACATGGCTTCATTGTATTGAGCGACGTTGCGGTTTTTCAATACAAATGCGATAATTATTACAATAAAGCGGCCGAAGGCGGTTTACATTATGCCGATCCGGAATTAAATATTGATTGGGGTATGCCGGCAACTGAACTGTTGGTATCTGAAAAAGACCTTGAACTGCCGTTTTTAAAAGATGCAGGCGATCTGGGCTTTTAATAATTACATTTATCTCCAATAACTAAATATAAAATTTCGATATGCAAAACATAGTAGTGTTCGGTGCTTCTGGTCAGTTGGGGCAATGTTTAAAAAAGGTAGCCGCCCTTAAGGGCATAACCTCCATATTTTTCCCTCCCGAATCTGAAGCCAATATCCTGGATGCCGGTTTACTAAACAAAGTATTTGAACAATATAAACCTACCTATGCTATCAATTGCGCGGCCTACACTGCCGTGGATAAAGCAGAAGACGATATTGACCTTGCCCGTAAAATCAACAAAACGGGTGCCGAAAACCTGGCAATTCAATGCCAAGCCCATGGCGCTGCATTGGTTCAGGTATCAACTGATTTTGTGTTTAAAGGAGATAAACCCTACCCACTTGTAGAAGATGATATTGCCGAACCAATAAGCATCTACGGCCTTACAAAATTAGAAGGCGAACAAGATGTTGCCGCTATATTACCGGCACATTACATCATCCGCACCAGTTGGCTGTACTCTGAATTTGCCAATAATTTTGTTAAAACCATGCTTAAGCTTGGTGCCGAAAGGGACGAGTTAAAAATCATATCCGACCAGGTAGGCACACCCACTTATGCTGTTGACCTGGCAGGCGCCATATTGGATATTATTGCTTCGGGTGAAGGCAACTATGGTATTTATCATTACAGTAATGAAGGGGTTACGTCGTGGTATGATTTTGCGAAGGGGATATTTGATATATCAAACACCCAGGTGAAAACTTACCCTATACGTACAAGTGAATATCCTACAAGGGCAACAAGGCCTGCCTTTTCTGTAATGGATAAATCGAAAATAAAAAAAACATTTGGCATCAGCATTCCGTACTGGCGCGATAGCCTGATGGTTTGTATTAAAGCGCTTGAATCTGAACAATAAAATCAAATCTACTCTCATATGAAAGGAATTATCCTGGCAGGCGGCTCCGGAACCCGTCTTTACCCAATTACCAAGGCCATCAGCAAGCAACTGATGCCTATTTACGATAAACCAATGATTTATTATCCCTTATCAGTATTGATGCTGGCCGGGATAAGCGAGATATTAATTATAACAACTCCAGAAGATCAGCCTGGCTTTGTGCGGTTATTAGGTGATGGGAGCGAACTTGGCTGCCGCTTTGAGTTTGCGGTACAGGAAGTACCTAACGGGCTTGCCCAGGCTTTTGTAATCGGAGCCGATTTTATTGGCACAGACAAGGTGGCTTTGGTACTTGGCGACAATATTTTCTATGGTTCAGGCTTTAGCAGTTTGATGCAAAGCTTTAATGATGTAAATGGTGCAGCTATATTTGCTTACCCGGTTGCTGATCCTGAAAGATATGGTGTAGTTGAGTTTGACAAAAACTTTAAAGCCCTATCTATCGAAGAGAAACCTTTGAAACCAAAATCAAGTTATGCCGTGCCCGGTTTGTACTTTTATGACAACCAGGTTGTAGAAATTGCTAAGAATATCCCCGCATCACCAAGGGGCGAATTTGAAATTACCGATGTAAACAGGATTTATCTTGAAAAAGAAGAACTCCATGTTGGAGTGATGGACCGTGGTACTGCGTGGCTTGATACCGGCACTTTTGATTCGCTGAGCGATGCATCTGAATTTGTTAGAGTTATTGAAAAACGGCAGGACACCAAAATTGGATGTATTGAAGAAGTTGCTTACCGGATGGGTTTCATCACTTATGAGCAACTGCAGGTATTGGCCCAAAGATATATTAAAAGCGGATACGGAAAATATATTCAAGGTATAGCGCAATAAAGGTCGGTTATATTAAACTATCAGTTTAATCATACACAACTGGACTATAAAACAGAAAAATCTGCACCCTTGCAGATTTTTCTGTTTTAAACAAAATTAAGTTCGCGATAATAATGTTTTTATCCAGATAGTAAACTTTGTAAACAAGGCAAAAACAAAACCGGTACTTACTGTACAGATAACAAGCATATAATAATTATTATTGCACAATAAATTGTTTATAGGCATAACATGAAAAAAGTAGCTTTAATCACAGGTATAACAGGCCAGGACGGGGCTTATCTCACAGAACTACTTTTGAGTAAAGGGTACGAGGTGCACGGTATCAAGCGCCGTAGCTCGTCATTTAACACGGATAGGATCGATCATTTATACCAGGACCCGCACGATACGGAACTCAAATTCATTCTGCATTATGGCGACTTAAGCGACTCAACCAATTTGATACGTATTGTACAACAAGTGCAGCCCGATGAAATATATAACCTGGGCGCTATGTCGCACGTTAAGGTAAGTTTTGATACGCCCGAATATACGGCCAATGCAGATGGGATAGGTACTTTGCGCCTGCTGGAAGCCATAAGGATTTTGGGACTTGAGAAAAAAACAAAAATATACCAGGCCTCTACTTCCGAATTATATGGCTTGGTGCAGGCTGTGCCACAATCAGAAACCACGCCGTTTTATCCACGTTCCCCTTATGCCGTAGCAAAATTATATGCCTATTGGATTACCGTAAATTACCGTGAAGCTTATGGGATGTTTGCTTGTAATGGCATTTTATTTAATCACGAGAGCCCTTTACGCGGCGAAACCTTTGTAACCCGTAAAATAACCCGTGCCACAGCCAAAATAGCAATGGGTTTGCAGGATATTTTATTCCTTGGCAACCTTGATGCCCAGCGCGATTGGGGCCACGCTAAAGATTATGTAGAAGCCATGTATCTTATACTACAGCAGGAAACGCCTGAAGACTTTGTAATCGCAACAGGCGTAACTACCCGGGTGCGTGAATTTGTAAGATTGTCATTTGCCGAAGTTGGCATAACGGTTGAATTTAAAGGCGAAGGCGCACACGAAAAGGGATATGTTGTAAGCTGTAACAATCCGGATTATCAAATAGAGATAGGGAAACAGGTTGTTGCCGTTGACGAAAAATATTTTCGGCCCACGGAGGTCGAATTGTTAATTGGCGATCCTACCAAGTCAAAAACAAAATTGGGCTGGGCACCCAGGTATGATTTGCAAAGCCTGGTAAAAGAAATGGTTGCTGCAGATGTTGATTTGTTTAAGAGAGACAAACTTTTGAAAGATTCTGGTTACGCAACCAGAAACCAGTTTGAATAACACCCATGGAAAAAAACGCGAAGATATATATTGCCGGTCATCGGGGTATGGTTGGTTCGGCTATTTACCGGCGGCTTCAACAGGAAGGATATTCCAATATTGTTACCCGTTCATCGTCAGAACTTGACCTGCGCGATCAGCAACAGGTTAAACATTTTTTTGAGACTGAAAAACCGGAGTATGTGTTTTTGGCCGCCGCCAAGGTTGGAGGTATTATGGCTAATAATACTTACCGGGCCGAATTTTTGTTTGATAATTTACAAATCCAAAACAACACTATCCATAACGCCTATTTAACCGGGGTAAAAAAGCTAATGTTTTTGGGTTCAAGTTGTATATACCCAAAAATGGCCCCACAACCTTTAAAAGAAGATTACCTGCTGACCGGCTTACTTGAACCAACCAACGAGCCTTATGCTATTGCCAAAATTGCCGGCATAAAAATGTGTGATGCTTACCGCGCGCAATATGGCTGTAACTTTATATCGGTGATGCCCACGAATTTGTATGGCTATAACGATAATTACCATCCTCAAAATTCCCATGTTTTACCGGCATTGATCCGTCGTTTTCATGAGGCTAAAGAGCAGGGGTTACCTGATGTAACCATTTGGGGTACAGGATCGCCAAAACGGGAATTCTTATTTGCCGACGACCTTGCCGAGGCTTGTTATTATTTAATGATGAATTATAATGAGGAGGGTTTGGTAAACGTTGGTACAGGCCACGATATTTCGATAAAAGACCTTGCCCTGTTGATTAAGAAAATAGTTGGTTACCAGGGCGAAATTAAATTTGATACATCTAAACCCGATGGTACACCGCGGAAATTAATGGATGTATCAAAACTACAAAGTAAAGGCTGGAAGTATACCACCGGGTTGGAACAAGGTATTGAAATGGCTTACCAGGATTTTTTGAACAAAAATCTGCCCCAAAAAACAATTCAGGGTTAAAACTATGAATGCCAATCTGCTATTTAAGGTATGTGAAAAAGTAACTTTATATGCCTTTGGTTGCCCCAGCCTTTATCAGCTATATATTACCGCAGCCAGCGCGGAGATGGGCGATAAAGAGTTAACTGCATATCCGCTAAGCGGCTCACTTTTTGTTGCCAAACAAAATATTAAAGGTATACCGGCGAATTATTTGACATACTAAAGGCAATGGAAAACGTTTATGACCTTATTATTGTAGGTGGCGGCATTGTAGGGATGGCCACAGCCTATAAAATCAATACCCGAAATCCGGATAAAAAAATCCTTGTGCTGGAAAAAGAAGGCGAGGTGGCGGCTCATCAAACGGGACATAATTCGGGAGTTATTCATTCGGGTATTTATTATAAGCCCAATTCGTATAAAGCTAAATTATGTGTGGATGGCCGCCGCGAGTTGGTTGCATTTGCCAAAGAACACAATGTACAGCATGATATCTGCGGAAAGATCATTGTAGCCACCAGGCAATCTGAATTGGCGCACATGAACAAGGTTTTTAATAACGGCCTGGCCAATGGGGTAGAGGGGATTGAAAGGATAAATAGCACTCAAATTAAAGAAATTGAGCCTTATTGCGAAGGAATTGAAGGCATCTGGGTGCCTTGCACCGGCATTATTAGCTTTGCTGCCGTTACCCGCAAATACCGCGAACTGTTTGAGTCTAAATTCCCCCAAAGTAAAGTACTTACCAATTGTGCAGCCAAAGCATTTGAGCACCATACCGGCTATACCACTGTTGTTGCCAATAAAGGCACCTTTAATACAAAGTATTTAATTACAGCCGGCGGATTGCAGGCCGATAGGCTGGCAGCCGGTGCCGGCGCGCCAAGCGAGGCCCATATAGTTGGCTTTAGAGGCGATTATTTTGATTTAACCGAACAGGGGAAAAGCAAAGTAAAAAACCTTATTTACCCGGTTCCAAACCCCGAGTTTCCGTTCCTGGGTGTACATTTTACCCGGATGATTGACGGTACTGTGGAGTGCGGCCCCAACGCCGTATTTGTATTTAAACGCGAAGGATATGGTAAAACCGATTTTTCGTTAGGCGATACTATTGAGGCTTTGAAATTTAAAGGAACCTGGAACCTGTTTACAAAGCACTGGCGCTTTGGGCTTGATGAGTACCGGCGTGCGTTTTCAAAAAAACGTTTTTTAACCGGTCTGCAACAGCTTATCCCCAGCCTAACTATGGACGATTTACAGCCGGGCCGTGCCGGCGTAAGGGCAATGGCCATATCTGCCGAAGGCGAAACCCTTGATGATTTTAAAATAGAGGCTAAGGATAATATGCTGCATGTTATCAACGCCCCATCGCCGGCGGCAACGGCATCATTAGCTATCGGCAATGCAATTGCCGATATGGCTGCCGGGCAGTTTGGTTTTAACTAACACCTTGTTAAATGCATCATTAGCCCTGTGAATATTTTGCAGGGTTTTTTGTTTTAAGTATATTTCATACATATTTGTTACAAACCTATATGTACCCGAATTAAACTATCCATATTTATCTTCGTCATAAAATAAACGGCAAAGTAGTTTATTATGAAATTAAAAAGCTTTACTACAGTGGTGTTGGTTTTAATTGGCGGCTTGCTGATATTTTCATCGTTTTATGATATTGGCGGTTCAAATGAAGTTTATAAATTTCCGTATAAGCGGGCTGGTTTAACTAAAAATCAGGCCGCAGCCCACTTACTAAGCCGCTTTACCTATGGTGCAACGCCCGGCCAGGTTGAGGCCGTTGCAAACGAAGGGTTAGAAAAATGGTTTAGCGAGCAGTTGAATGCCAAATTGCCTGATGATTCGCTTAATCAGGTTTTGATGGGTTTTGACGCACTCAAACTAAGCAATACACAAATAGCCGACATCTATCCGCGCCCCGGTATTGTTGCCCGGCAGGCCATAAAAGATGGATTTATCAATAAGGATTCCATACAAGATAACCGGGCCGGGTATAAAAAGAGGCTGGAGGACTACATGGCGCAAAACGGAATGAAACCACAGCAAGAGTTATTTCGACAGCTTATTGACCAAAAAATATTACGGGCGGCGTATACAAATAACCAGCTACAGGAGGTAATGACCAGTTTTTGGTTTAACCATTTTAATGTATCTATCACTAAAAATGAATGTGCTCAGTTCATTCCCGATTACGAACGGGATGTAATTCGCCCTAATGCATTGGGTAGGTTTAATGATTTGTTACTGGCTACCGCTAAATCGCCGGCCATGTTATATTACCTTGACAATTTTAGTAGTGCGTCCGCACTTCGGCCCCGGCCGCGGATGGTGAGCGATGCAATGGCTGCCGATACCATGAAGCAGGCAATGTTACCCGGTAGGCTAAAAAAAGTACAACAGCAGCGCGGCCTGAATGAAAATTATGCGCGCGAGGTAATGGAACTGCATACCTTGGGTGTTGACGGTGGCTACACTCAACAGGATGTTACGCAGGCTGCAAAGGTACTTACAGGCTGGTCGATATATCCTATGGGCAGTTATAGAGAACGAAAGAACGTATTGTCAGCTTTAAACAGGGGCACAAACAATGGCGAAATGATACATGACGGCGACTTTTTGTTTATCCCTAATCGGCATGATAACAGCGAGAAAATAGTTTTAGGCAGGCACTTTGGCCCCAATGGCGGTTATGATGAAGGTGTGCAATTGTTAAACATGCTGGCACATCATCCCTCGGCAGCAAAATTCATATCGCGCAAGTTGGCTATACGGTTTGTAAGTGATAACCCGCCAGAAGTCTTATTAAACAAAATGGCAAAAGCCTTTTTAAGCACCGATGGCAATATTAAACAGGTATTGATAGCGATGGTAACTGCGCCGGAATTTTGGTCGGCATCGGCCCTGCGCGAGAAAACGAAATCGCCTTTTGAGCTGGCCATCAATACGGTGCGCGGTTTAAATGCTCAAATAACCCAGCCATATCAGTTATATAACTGGATAAACCGAATGGGCGAAAAAGTATATTATTACCAGGCTCCGACGGGCTTTCCCGATAAGGGTCAATATTGGATAAATACCGGCGCTTTATTGAGCCGGATGAACTTTGGATTAGCTTTTGCAACCGGGAGGATTCCAGGGGTAAAATTCGACCTGTTAAAATTGAACAAAGGCCATGAGCCCGAAAGCGCTCAGGCCGCCCTGGTTACCTATAGCAAACTTATTATGCCCGAACGGCCATTGGATAACACTATAAAGCAACTAACGCCAATGTTGAATGATCCGCAGCTGATAGGTAAAGTAGATAAGGCAAGCAATAAGATTGTACCTCCAGTTAAGGACACCATGCTCACTGCAGGCGAATCTGCCAGTAAAAAAAATCGTTTATTGGCAATGTCTGAATCTAACCAAACAAAATCAATGCTGGCGCAGGTGGTTGGTATCATCATCGGCTCGCCGGAGTATCAGAGACGTTAATTTGATAAATTATAAGGATGATGTTATCAAGAAGAGGATTTTTAAAAGCAGGCGGCCTTACGCTTTTTGGCGTTGGATTGATGGGTGGTATACCGGCATTTTTAGCCGAGGCAGCCGCGCGGGACAAAATTATAGCGCCCTACAAGAAAAGAAAGACGCTGGTCTGTATATTTCAGCGCGGTGCTATGGACGGGCTGATGGCCGTAACGCCGTTTACCGACCAGTATCTTAAAAGCGCGCGTCCGGGCTTGTTTATGGATGCAGCCAAAGCAGGTAATGACAACCCGCTGATTGATCTTGATGGTAGGTTTGGGTTACATCCATCCATGAAGTTTTTTGAACAAATGTTTCGTGAAAAGCGATTGGGTATTGTGCACGGTATAGGATCGCCCAATAACACCCGTTCGCATTTTGACGCGCAGGATTACATGGAAAGCGGCACGCCCTTTAATAAAGGTACTGCCAGTGGCTGGCTTAACCGTGCTGTTGGCTTGTTAGGCCATGATGCGCTTACGCCATTTACGGCAGTAAGCTTAACATCAGCTATGCCACGGTCTTTTTATGGCGACAATCCGGCGCTGGCCATCAGCAACCTGCAGGATTTTGCATTGCAAATGCGCGGTAACCCGGCAGGTACCAACCTAGCCGCAAAAAGCTTTGAGGAACTTTACGACAGGACCGCTCCCGGTTTGTTAAAAGATACTGGTAAAGAAAGTTTTGATGCTTTAAAAATGCTGCAAAAGGCTAATGTTAAAAATTATGTACCCGCCAGCGGTGCCGTTTATCCAAACTCGGCCTTAGGTAATTCTTTAAAGCAAATTGCGCAGCTTATAAAGATGAATGTGGGCATGGAGATAGCCTTTGCCGAATCGAACGGATGGGATACCCATTTTAACCAGGGAACTGCAAATGGCGTGTTTGCCCGCAACGCCGCAGATTTGAGTAACGGCATGATGGCTTTTTGGACGGACATAGGCAGCACATACCAGGACGACGTAACGGTGATGACCATGACCGAATTTGGCCGTACTGTTCATCAAAATGGAACAGGCGGTACAGATCATGGCCGTGCCTCATGTAGTTTTATCTTAGGTGATAACGTAAACGGGGGCATGGTGCATGGCAGTATGCAACCGCTTGCCGTGGAAAATCTTGAAGATGGTCGTGATCTTGCCGTAACCACCGATTTTAGAAATGTATTTTGTGAGGTGGCCGACAAACATCTTGGGATTGATGATGATAAGGTATTGTTTCCTAATTTTACGGCTAAAACGATAGGCGTGTTTAAAGGCTGATAATAATCATATTGCTTTGATTTTTTTACAGCTGATAATGACCATTTTAGTTGTTAAATAATTTACAATGAAACTACTGCTTTATTGAATTGTTAGTGTATTTTAGTGCTGAAAGTTGCTGATTTTTGATTATGAAATATTCAGCTTAATTCTTAAAATTACACATGAACAAAAACTACTATGCCATCATCATGGCAGGCGGAATAGGCAGCCGTTTTTGGCCCATTAGCCGCACATCGCATCCTAAACAGTTTATCGATATTCTTGGCACCGGCAAAACCCTGATACAAAACACATATGAGCGCTTTCTGAAAGTATGCCCCAAGGAGAATATTTATGTAGTAACCAATGAAAATTATACCAAACTGGTAAAAACACAGCTTCCGGATATGGAAGACCAGCAAATACTTACCGAACCCGTAATGCGCAATACGGCACCATGCGTGGCCTACGGTTGCTTTAAAATAGAAAGTTTAAACCCGAATGCTGCAATTGTTGTAGCCCCCTCAGATCAGCAGATATTAGATGAAGATGCTTTTGTAACAGCAATTATCAAATCATTAGAGACTGCCACGGCACATGACTGTCTGGTAACCTTGGGCATTAAGCCATCAAGGCCAGACACTGGATACGGCTATATTCAGTATACCGATAACACCATTAACGAGGATTTTCATAAAGTGAAAACTTTTACAGAAAAGCCAACGCTTGATATAGCAAAAACATTTATCCAAAGCGGCGACTTTTTGTGGAATGCCGGTATTTTTGTGTGGTCGGCTAAAGAGATATTGAAAGCGTTTGATACTTTTCTGCCCGAAATGCATGAGATTTTTGCCGATGCACGGCCGGTTTATAATACAGACGGCGAGAAAACACATATACACAAGGCCTATCAGCAATGTGTTAACATCTCCATTGACTATGGGATAATGGAAAAAGCCAATAATGTTTATGTACTGCCATCAGAATTTGGATGGAGTGACCTGGGTACCTGGGCTTCTATTTATGACCTTGCCGATAAAGATTATGTTGGCAACGCCGTGATCCCTTCAGAGAAAGTGATCATGTACGATTCATCTAACTGTATGGTAAACGTGCCGGGCGAAAAGCTGGTGATATTAAAGGGATTGCATGATTTTATCGTAGTAGAATCCAACAACACCCTGATGATATGCCCGCGAAGTGAGGAGCAAAACGTAAAGCAAGTGGTTGCTGATGTTAAAAGTAAGTTTGGGACGAAATATATTTAGGGCTTCAGATGTGCAGATTACAGATGTACATGTTCTAAATGATAAATATCTGGATTAATAAACTTTTAAGTGAACAAGGTCCGGTTTCAAAAGAAGCCGGACCTTGTTTTTATCATCTGAAATTTAAAATCTGCGCATCTTAAATCTGTAATCTGCGCATGCGCAATTACAGGGCAGGGGGAGCCAGTGTTCCGGCGGCTACGGTTTCATTGGTAGCTTCGTCAACCAAAATTAATGAGCCGGTAATACGGTTTTTGCGATATTCATCAAAAACAAGGGGTTGCGTGGTACGCAGGCGTACACGGGCCATTTCGTTCATTTTAATATCGCCGGCATTTTCAAGCTTTTCCATAGTGTTAATATCCAGCTTATAATAAACTTCTTTTATAATGGCCATCACCTCGCGCGTGGTATTTTTAAGGTGATATTTGGCGCCCGGGCGCGGGCCACGGGTGCCCATCCAGCAAAGCATCACTTCCAGGTCCTGGCTTATAAATGGTTCGCTTTCGTCTTTAACAATCATATCGCCACGGCTCACATCAATATCGTCCTCCAAAGTAATGGATACCGACATCGGCGCAAAAGCTTCTTCAACCGGCCCCGAAAAGGTATCGATTGATTTAATAGCCGATGTGAGCCCCGAAGGTAATACCGTTATTTTATCACCGGGCTTAAATATACCACCGGCAATACGGCCGGCATAGCCCCGGTAGTCATGATATTCGGCAGCATGCGGGCGAATGACGGTTTGAACCGGGAAACGCGCATCGGCATGGTTCTCATCACTTGCAATATGGATGGTTTCTAAGGTGTGCAATAAGCTTTCGCCCTTATACCATGGCATATTAACCGAATCGTTAACAACATTATCGCCTTCCAGCGCGCTGATAGGCACAAAACGAATATCGTTAACATCTATTTTAGCGGCAAATGCTTTATATTGCTCAACTACATTATTAAATACCTCTTCTGAGTAATCAACCAAATCCATTTTGTTGATACAAACGATGATATGAGGGATTTTTAAAAGTGAGGCGATAAACGAGTGACGACAGGTTTGTTCAACAACACCTTTACGGGCATCTATAAGTACCAGGGCCAAATTAGCTGTTGAGGCTCCAGTAACCATGTTACGGGTGTATTGAATGTGGCCGGGAGTATCGGCAATAATAAATTTACGTTTAGGCGTGGCAAAATAACGGTAGGCAACATCAATAGTGATACCTTGTTCCCTTTCAGAACGCAGCCCGTCTGTAAGCAATGAAAGGTCGATATGTTGTAACCCCTTTCTTTCGCTCGATTGTTTTACGGCCTCCATTTGGTCTTCAAAAATAGATTTGGAGTCGTAAAGTAACCGCCCTATGAGGGTACTTTTCCCATCATCTACACTGCCGGCTGTTGTAAAACGTAATAGTTCCATAATATAATGAGGTACGCGTGGCCTGTTTCCGGGTTGGCGTAGTATAATTTTGGCAAAGCGCCGGTTAATCTAATTTAAAAATAGCCCTGTTTTTTCCTGTCTTCCATTGATGTATCCGAACGCTTATCGTCACTACGGTTGCCACGTTCAGTACTGCGGGTGGCGGATACTTCGGCCACAATTTTCTCCAGCGTATCTGCATCTGATTCAATGCCACCGGTAATGGTAATATCGCCAAGGGTACGGAAACGCATCAGTTTGTTCTCCACAGATTCACCGTCGCGCAGGGTTAAAAACTCCGACGCCGGTAACCAGGTACCATCGCGGTAAACGGCGTTGCGGTTATGCGCAAAGTATAACGAAGGGATAGCAATGTTTTCCTGCAGGATGTAATTCCAGATATCCATCTCCGTCCAGTTACTGATCGGGAATACCCTGAAATGTTCGCCCATGCGTTTGCGGCCGTTAAAAATATTCCAGAGTTCGGGCCGTTGATTTTTAGGGTCCCACTGGCCAAACTCATCGCGGTGCGAAAAAAAACGTTCTTTTGAACGCGCTTTTTCCTCGTCGCGGCGGGCACCACCAATAGCAGCATCAATTTTATGATGTTCGATAGTATCTAATAGCGATACAATCTGCAATTCGTTCCGGCTGGCGTTGATGCCGCTCTCTTCAACGGCGCGGCCTTTGTTTATTGCTTCCTGTACCGAGCCAACAATAAGTTGTACGCCAAGCTTTTCTACCAGCTGGTCCCTGAATTCCATAGTCTCAGGGAAATTATGCCCGGTATCAATATGGATAAGCGGCATAGGGATTTTGGCAGGCCAAAAAGCCTTTTGTGCAAGGTGGGTAACAACAATGGAGTCTTTACCGCCCGAAAACAGTATTGCAGGCCGATCAAACTGGGCAACCACTTCCCTTATTACGTAAATGGCCTCCGATTCTAATTCCTGCAGATGGGTAAGATAATATTTGTGCATGCTAATTTAAAAACCCGCTAAATCCACCTAAATAGTAGTACTTAGCATTTAAACTGCAATATTAGCAAATTTATACTAATGTTGAGGTCATTAAATGGATTTATGCGTCGCAATCGCGTTTAAAACTTTTTAGAATGCAACCACTATTTGAAAAGGTAGCCTCTACGAGGCAAAAAAGAGATTTCAGATAAATATTGCTACAAACAGGTAGCCTCTACGAGGCAAAAGCTATACTAAATAAAGGCGCTTGCTTCGTAGAGGCTACCCATCATCCGATAGACAAACTTTTAAAGGCGATTGAAGGATTTTACTAAAGCCCCAATAAAACGGATTCGCATTAAAGACTTTTAGGAAGCACTTTCAACCACTTCAATCATTTTTTCGATTAAATCCGGTGTTCCTGCCTCAAACCAAAGAAAAGATTGGTCTTTATGAAACCAGGTGAGTTGCCTTTTGGCAAACCGCCTGGTGTTTTGTTTTATCATTTCAACCGCTTTATCAAGCGAGGTAATGCCATCCATATAGTCGAAAATTTCGGCATAGCCTACTGTATTCAGCGCGTTTAAATGGCGATAGGGGAGTAATGATGTCACTTCGGCTAATAAACCTTGTTGCAACATGACATCAACCCGATCATTAATGCGGCGATATAAAACTTCGCGGGGCATATTCAGCGCAAGTTTAATGATATGGAACGGACGTTTATTAACAATTGCCTGGCGATAGGATGAAATGGGCTTCCCCGAATTTTCAAAAACTTCAAGTGCCCTGATAATCCGTTGCGGGTTGGCTAAATCAACCTGGTTATAGTAAACCGCATCGGCCAGCTTTAACTTTTCCTGCAAATAGTTTAAACCCTTCTGCTCGAGTTCAAGATTTAATTTTTCCCTGATTGCCGGATCAGCGGTTGGTAAATCATCAAAACCTTCGCAAATGGCTTTGATGTACAGGCCAGATCCACCTGCCAAAACTACACGGTTGTGCTTTTTAAAAAGTTCGTCGAGTAATAAAAGGCATTCCCTTTCAAAATCGCCTACCGAAAATGGTTCGGTTATGGAGTGCGAATTAATAAAGTAATGCTTTACCTGGGCAAGTTCTTCCTCGCTGGGTTTAGCTGTACCAATGCTCATTTCCCTAAAAAATTGCCTGGAATCGGCGGATACAACCACGGTATCGAAATGCTTTGCAACCTCAATAGCCGCCGCCGTTTTACCAACCGCTGTA
>Ga0075366_10000032_pt1 | contig 48382 bp, 39 predicted proteins | sample EndMethybrTD3031_FD_72351 | JGI IMG/M metagenome (GOLD analysis project Ga0075366, IMG submission 72351) | Populus endosphere microbial communities from Tennessee, USA - Endosphere MetaG P. TD hybrid TD303-1 | ecosystem: Host-associated > Plants > Roots > Endosphere | place: USA: Tennessee...
GCACAAAATAAGTTTGCTGCGCGATGAATGGCGTATCGGGGGTAAAAGTAACCACGCTATCTTTCACTGCATATTTACCCGGCTGTGTGGGCTGGTAATTTTTAAGATCGGTATCGGCAGGCATTTTATAAACCGGAACCAGGCTTTGCCAATTGCCGCCTGATGAATCGCGGTTGATATCCTGAACAATTAAAGGATCGAGCCCGGTTATTTTGAGGATGCGTTTATCGGGGCTAAGGGTAATTTTAATATTGCTGACTTTGGGTTGATTGGATGAGCAGCCGATAGAAAAGAGGCTTAGAGCCAGGAATACTATATAAACAAAGAAGTTGTTCACAGCGATAACCTTCCTCGATATTATGAAAGAAGAACAAAATCTAAATATAAAACTGTCATCCTGAGGAACGAAGGATCTGCGAACTTTGCTATCGGTCATGCATGCCGGCAAAGGATAGTCGGCAGATCCTTCGTTCCTCAGGATGACAAGAATGAGAAATAAATTGGTGATGCTCGATTTATTGATGTGCTGTCCCGTCATTTCTTAAGCGTTTGTTCAAACAGTTTAAAAATCCGTTTATACTCATCCGTCCAGCTGCTGGGTTGTTCAAAGGCATGGTCTTCTACCGGGTACGATGCCAGCTCCCAGTTCTCTTTGTGCAATTCAATTAGTTTCTGGCTTAACCGAACGATGTCCTGGTAATTTACATTCTGATCTATCATACCATGAAGCATCAGTAAGTTGCCTTTTAAGCCGCTGGCAAAATAAATAGGCGAACTTTTACGGTAAGCCAATTCGTCACTAAAGGGTTCGTTTAAAATATTGGAGGTATACTCGTGGTTGTAATGTGCCCAATCGGTAACCGAGCGGATAGCGCCGCCGGCTGCAAAAACGTCAGGCTCGGTAAACAGGCCCATCAGCGTAATAAAACCTCCGTATGATCCTCCATATAAGCCAACATGTTTGGGGTTTACCCCGTATTTTTCTACTAAATACTTTACACCATCAACCTGGTCGGTTAAATCTTTGCCACCCATGTGCCGATAAATACCGGTACGCCAGTCGCGGCCATAGCCAGCGCTTGCCGTGTAATCCACATCTAAAACGGTATAACCATTGTCGGCCAGCATATTGTTAAACATAAATTCGCGGAAGTAATAGCTCCAGGAATACGTTACGTTTTGCAGATAACCGGCCCCATGTACAAATACCACGGCAGGTTTAGCTGTGTCGGCCTTTTTAGGGAGGTAAAGGCGGGCGTAAACATCGCTGCCATAGCGGTTTTTAAAGGTGATAATTTCCGGGTCGCACCATGGGTACGATTTGTATTCGGCACTTATGGAGTTTGTGGCCTGTACCGCCCTGGCCCCGGGCTTGTTAGCCTGCACATATAATTCCCATGGCTTGTTGGAGTAGGAGTAACGGATTGCCAGCCATTTTTCGTCGGGCGAAAGGGTTACATCGTTACCACCCTTCATACCTGTTATTTTTGTTGGGATGCCCCCTTCAACGGGCAGGCCGTAAAAATCCGTTAATCCGGGATGATCTATATTGGCTGTAAAATAAAACTTCTTTTTATCATTGGATAGCTGCAGGGTTTGCACTTCCCATTTGCCACTGGTAATTTGCTTTTTGACGCCTGTAGTAACATCAATAATATATATGTGCGAGTAACCACTGGCTTCGCTTTGAAAATAAAAATGGTTGTTATCAATAAACCCAACATTGCCCGTTGCCGAGGTTTCAATGCCCGGGCCGCCAATCCAGGCTTCATCCCGCTGGCGGTCAAGCAGGCTAAGTTTGCCGGTGGCGGCGTCCAATCGCATAATCCAGCGGTCCTTATTATCCTGGGCTGATATTACAACAACGGCATTGGCCGAGTTTTCACTCCACAATACACCTTCTATGGTTACCAGCCTATCGGCGTTTGCTTTTTTATAGGCTTCCTGTTGTTTAGGATAATCTTTTAAATAATCGGGCGCGTCCTTGATGCCGGGGATATCGGCTGTGTTGATGCGATAAACAGAGTCGCGCTGCCTGTCATATATAAACGTCTCGGATGTTGATGATGGGCGGCCTACTTTTGACCGGTTAGGAATATCCTCCGTAAAGCCCGATTCGGTTACGTAATTGGGTACAACAGCATTTTTCACATCGTCGGCTGGCTTTGTAAGCCGGTAAGTTATAAAGCGTTCATCCGGGCTTATACCAACCCTTCCCACCCGTTTTTCGCCAAAAACCAGTTCCTTCAATCCCTTAGGCTCTAATGCCGCGTTCTCTGCCGAATCCTGCTTTTCCTCTTTTTTCTCAACCTTAATTATATCAAACAATTCCAGTTGTTGCTTTTTAAGCCATTTTTCTTGTTGATTAGGCTCTTCCTGGGCTTTTTTACTTTTCGATTTAACAAAGTTGGTAAGCTGCTCCAACCCGCTGCCGTTTATATTTATGGCAAACAAGTTGCTTCCCTGCGAAAATATGATCCTGCTTTCCGTGCCGTTAAACGCCGGATAACTTTCGCGCTGTGCCGTATGTGCAAGCTGTACGGTTTTGTCCGACTTAAGATCTTCTAAAAACAGGTCGCCATTTTTTTCAAAAACTTTTTTAGTGTGCTTTTTATTCCAGCTACCGCTTTCGGCGGGTAATATACGCCGGTCGGCAATACTCACTTTTTGGGGTGTTATATTAATGGGGTTAACGGCGAACAATTCATCGGGCCCGGTTTTATCAGCGTTCCACTTAAAAAGAATTCTTTTACTGTCATCGCTCCAATGAATATCCGACGGCGATACACCAATCCATTTTGGATCGCGCATAATTTTTTCTACGGTAAGCGTATCCAGCTTTTGGGCAAATGCGACGGTGGTATTGGCCAGCAATAACAGGGTAAATATTTTTTTCATGAGTCAGTCTTATATCGCGCAATAAATTACACGGATGCAATTTAAGAGTTTGACTTTGCTTTGCTAATTTTAGGCGTTTTATTGTTACAAATGGAAATTAAAGGAGATGGCTTCAATTTACGGGAATTGCGTTTGGATGACGCGGCGTCCCTGCAAAAACATGCAGACAATATTGCTATTTTTAATTGTTTGCTTGACCGGTTTCCTTCGCCCTATACTTTGGATGATGCCCTGGCCTTTATTAAACTAACGCAGGCCGATGAAATTCAAACCAAATTTGCCATTGATATTAACAGCGAGGTTGTTGGCGTAATCGGCATTGATTTAAGGGAAGATATTTACCGCAAATCCGCATTAATTGGATATTGGCTGGGCCAGGAACATTGGGGCAAAGGCATTATGCCCAAAGCGGTGAAGCTGGTTGTTGATTACGGGTTTGCCAACCTGGATATTGTAAGATTGCAGGCTGGCGTATTGGGCAACAACCCCAAATCGATGCGCGTATTGGAAAAAGCGGGGCTTGTAAAGGAAGCTGTCTGCAAAAACGCCATTGTTAAAAATGACCTTATTTTAGATGAACATTTATACGCTATACTTAAACCTTTGCCTAATTTATAAACCGGCCCGATAAATCAATAGTGCGGCCAAATGGGTTCAAAAATTGGTTAATAAGCACGGCAAACTCCCTGCGGGTTATCGGCCGATTAACATCAAAATCCGATTGAAATTTATATTGATTTTTCCAGGCTTTGGCCATGGAGATGCGTAACGTTTTAGGATCGGCAAGGGTTATCTCGCTGATAAGCGACAGGGTGTTTTCAACCGTAAACTTTGCGGTCGGTTTTTCCCTGTTGAACCATAAAAATGTTCGGGTGTAAATATCATTTAGCACCGGCTCAATCTCTGCAGTGTTAACTGCCGAATCAGGCATAAACATCATCCGCGGACCATTGCTATCCAAAAACTGTACTCCCTTTAATAAACCGGTTGCGCCAATCTGCTGTACCGCCCTAAAGTAACGGTCGCTTTGGTTTACATCGGCAAATGGCATTAAGTAACTTTTAAAATCCAACAGTTCGCCCTGCACAGTGCGTGCATTTAATTTATGTGTAGTTGTTTTAAAAAAAGCGCAAAATGCGGCGGTGGCGCCAGTTCCCTGGCCCAACATAAGCAGGTTGGGCAGGTATTGGATATCATCTTCAGGAAAAAGCCGGCCGGCTATTAACAGGTTTTCTGTACCCGGCGCCACAATAGCGCTTAGCGGGATACAATATGCCGGCGATGGGGGATAGTTGCCGGAAGTATTCTTTTTATCACCATTTTGTCCCGGATAACCACCACCTGTTGCAATGGCGGTTCGGTATGAGGCAGATTGATGATTATCAGCATTGAAATCGAAAGGCTTAAAATTGTTGTTCATTTTTTCGGCTATCGACGCGTTTGGCGTGGCATCAATGATAAGCCTGGCCTTTATCTGTTGCTGCTTTGAATCCTGGGTAACGGTTACCGCCCAGCCATCTCCGTCTTTTTTTACACCGCTAACTGTAGTATTTAATTTTATAGTGAGGTTTTTAACCGTATCGGCCATTTTCTTGATGATGGCTGCGCCTGTATATGGCTCTAACCGGAGTGGCGCGCTGTAGGTTGTATCATAACCCGGTGTTTTTTTATAAAACGTTATTACCCATTTCCTAAATTCGCCCCAGATGCCCGAAGGAAGGTCGCGTTCGCCGCCGATTGATACCATTGCCTGGCCGTTCATGGCCGGGCACAATTGCGGGCCTGCTTCTATCAATACTGTTTTAATTTTGCTGCGGGCGCCCTGGATGGCTGCCGACGAACCTGCGGCACCACCGCCAATTACCAAAATATCGGTTTTAATGGTTTGGGCATATGTAAATGAACATTTTAAGAGCAGCAGTACTAAAAACAGTTTTTTTATCATCGGTTTAAATAACACGTACAGAACGCTAATTTAGGCTAAAGCTTGCTGTACTATAAAATTATACCTAATTTAATTTTTTTTTACGCTTATGACAGACGAACAAATGAGGTTCCCGATTGGGAAGTTTGCCCCGCCGGCATCATATACCGACGAAAACATTCGCGAATGGATAGATGACCTGCGCACGCTTCCGGGTAAATTACGTAACGCCATAGCCGGTTTAAACTACCAGGAACTGGATACCCCGTACCGTACCGGCGGCTGGACACTGAGGCAAGTGATTCACCACCTGGCCGATAGCCATATGAACTCCATTACGCGTTTTAAGCTCGCGCTAACCGAAAACAACCCGGTTATAAAACCATATGAAGAGGCAGACTGGGCTTTACTACCCGATTATCGCCTGCCGGTAGAATCGTCATTAAAAATATTGGAGGGCATCCATATTCACATGGTGGCCTTGTTTGAAAGCTTTACCGAAAATGAGTGGGAACGCACCTTTGTACACCCCGCATCGGGCGACACCGTTTCGCTTAAAAAAGGGTTGGCGCTATATTCATGGCACAGCAAACACCACCTGGCACATATTACAGAGACAGTGAAGAAATTTGTTCGGGATTAAGGGGGAGGGTGAAAGGTCAAAGGCAAAATCTGAAAGGGCAACAAAGTGCTATTATTTATTAAATCGCAGGGCTTTTACCCGCCGCGGTTTAACCTTTCACCGCAATTAGATACGTTTGCCACGCTACCTTTGACCTTTCGCCCTTTGCCTTTGACCTCAAATTAGGTACCCTTTCCGCAGCTAGCTTTCGCCTTTAACCTTTTGCCTTTGACCTCAAACCGATGGAAAGCTTAGGTAAAACGTGGTTCCGATGCCAATGGTTGTTTCAAACCATATTTTGCCGTTGGCGTTTTCGATGGAGTTTTTCACAAAGGCAAGCCCAAGCCCCGTACCAGAGCTTTTGGTGGTAAAGTTGGGCTCGAATATCTTTTCGCGCATATTTTCTGGAATCCCGTTGCCGTTATCTTTTATGGTGAGCAGCACATTTTTGCTGGTAATAAGATAGTTGATATCTATCAGCCCTTTCCTATCCGGCGGCGTGGCCTCTATGGCATTTTTTAACAAGTTATTAAAACACCGCAGTAGCTGATCTTTATCGGCATTGATCATAAAGGGCGTTTCAGGCTGCTGATACATGATATGCATGTTGTCCATTTGTTTAAATATGGTAACCGCCTGGTTAAGCATGTCAAAAACATTTAATTGCTCGATACGGGTATCGGGCATTTTGGCAAAAGCCGAAAACTCGGATGCAATGGACGATAAACTTTCTATTTGTTCGACAAACGACTTACTGAAGCGCTCGAATTTTTGATCAAATTTGGGGTCTTTATCCCGCCACGATTTATCAAGCAGCTGCAAACCTAATTTTAGCGGGGTTAACGGGTTTTTAATTTCGTGCGCTACCTGTTTAGCCATTTCGCGCCAGGCGCTTTCACGCTCAGACTGTGCCAGCCTGTTGGCGCTGTTTTCAAGGGCCGATATCATTTTGTTGTACTCTTTAACCAATGCCCCAATTTCATCATTTCGCTGCCATTTTATCGGTTCGTTTTTTTTGCCGTATATGGTTTTGCTCAATGTTTCCTGTATGAAGCTTAACGGCGTGGTAATTTGCCTTGCAATAATGATAGCAAATAAACCAATGGCTATAAATACCAGCGCGTAAACGTTTATCATAACGTTCAATAACGATGTTATTCGTTCTTTATAATCCGCCTCGTTCGAAAAATAAGGCAGCTGGATATAGGCTATTATCCTGCCGGAGTTTACAATAGGTGCATAAGCGGCTTTATAACTCAATTCGCCTATCCGCTCATCGTTTACAAATTCAGTTTTTTGCAGGCGGCTTAAATAGATAAAGGCGCGGGAGTTCATTTTTCTGGCAACCAGGCCGGCCTCGTACATTTTTGGCTGGGTTGTTACAAGTGGTACGCCATTTGTATCAAACAAAACCAAATCGGTTGAATAGGTTTTGGCCATGATGTCAAAATCAACCTGGCTTTTTTCGTTTACGTTGTATATGTACCTGTTTAGCGCGCCCGTTTGAAAAGCCTCGGCAATACGGGTTATTTTGTTGCGGATTTGTTTATCCTGCTGGCTTTGGTACTGGCTCCCTATTGATACAAAGGTGATAAAACCAACCGCTATCAGCGTAACTACAACCGCAAAAATCATTACAAACTGGATGCGTGTTTTGTAAAGTACCTTATCAAAATTAATCCTGAAATTCCAGCGGATTTTATCATCCTTGATGCTTAAAATTCTTACGCGTACCCATGCACCCCGCACAATAATGATAATTGCGCTGAATAACAGCAAAGCCATAAAAAAGAAGGTAATGGACGTTACCCCATTATAAAGCGGATTTGTTTCTTTACTTACTACAACTATGTTACGCTTGTTGGGCTTATAAATAAGGTGTTCATACTTTGTAAAGGTGTTGTACCATTCGGGATTATTAATCCTTGTTGTTTTGATGATATACTTTTTTAATACCCCTTTAAAATCGGGGTTATTAAGCGTATAAACATAAGTGCCCCGCTGGCTTTGCAAGCGGTTGTCGTAATAGTAAGCGTATGAATATTCTTTAAATTCATCTTCAGATTGCAGCGACCCCTCTATCAATAAATCGGGGAAGGCCCCCAACGATTGAAGAGGTTTTGATGTAAACTCAATAGCCAGGGTGCCTAATTGTTTATTTCTGCTTTTTATGGGCAATATTGCAAAATAGCTCTGTAGCCCAAACGATGCTGTACCCCGATAAAAATAAGATGTTGGCACAACCTTAAAGGAGTTATATACAACCTGGTCTTTGAAGCCGGTTATCGGAACGTCATCTTCGGACAGGGGCCGATCATTAGCGTCATACTCATGTATTTTAACAACGTACTTTGACAGGTACCCATCAAAATATAATTTCTGAAAACGGGTTAGCAGGTAATCATTATTATGTACATTTTCTTTAAAGTAGCGTACAATGGCGGTATCAACCAAAATACGCTTCTCTGTTTTTATGAAAGTATTTTCTGCATCATGATCAACAGGGTCTTCCAGGCGATGTACGAGCTTTTTGCGCACCACCTCTTCCTTAATGCTTTCAAAGTGGTTTAACTTAATGGCCGATATTAAAGAGCATATTAAAAGCACGCCCAGGAAGGTGGTTGTGGTAAGTTTACTTTTGTGGTATATAAACCCAAAAGCCCTTATTAACACCAGCACCATCCATAACAGGTAAAACAAGCTAAAACTATAATACCGGGCAAAAACAACCGTACTTATGGCAACACCAGCTATCAGCAGTAACAACTGGTGCAATCGCGGCACACCCAGTTTGAGGCATATAAAAAGAACAATATCATCAACCAGATAAAAAATAAGAAAGCTAAAGCACAACATTAAAACACCCGCCACGCTGAACGATGACAAGCCCAATACATTATTAACGTTAAAGTTAATGCCCGAGTTGATAACCAGGTCTGAAAACAACCTTAACAACGATGTGGATACCGCGATAAGCAAAAGGATGCAGCCAATTACGATAAAATAACCCAATGAATTTGGATACACCCTGGTAAATAGTCTGCGGCGTTGCAGGTACATAAAAACAACAAACCAAAAAACACAAAGGATGTTGATGCATAAGTCGCCAAAAGAGGGGTACAAAATGCCCGAATGGAAAATTTGGGGATCAAAAAGCCTTAGCATGCCGCTAAAATCCGGCAGGAGATAATATAAGTTAACAAAACGGAACAAGGTTATGAACAAGGCCAGGAATATCACGGATAACCAGGCGTAGCCTTTTGCCGCCACATGGCAACAAATGTTGTGGATTAATATACAGAGCGTTATGATGGTTAAAATCCAAAAAGCCGCCTCATAATATATAAACGCATAATTAACGCTGTTGGCCTTTTGTTTTACCGAAAACAGGTAATCGTTGTCAATACTGCGTACATCGTAGGTGTCTTTATCACCCAACCCGGCAAGTTCAATATTATTACTGGTAATTAAGTCTTTAGCAAATGTGTTTTGAAGATACTGGTTGGTAAAGGAGTAATTGATTTTTACCGGGATAAAAAATATTACAGAAAAGTTTCCCTCGGTTTTCCTTATTGCCTCATAATACCCGTTTGGTTGCTTAATAAATGAGCTGCCTTCTTTTACAGTCCATAGGCTATCGGGCAAAACTTTAATGCCGCTCCAAAAACTTAAACGATTATTATAAGCCGTTATAAACCAGGTATTCTTTTTTGCAGTAAAGTTTTCTATCTGGTTAATTGCCTCCTGATCATTATCCGCAAGGTTTTTAAATTTGTTAAACTGTACCTTATCATTTAGCTGATTATTAATCAGGGCCTCTTTTTTATGCAGATTGTCCTCAAGTTCCCGCGCGGTTTGGTCAAGATTATTTACCGGCGTATATGTTTTTTGGATAAAAATGGCTGTAAATAACAATCCAATACCTATCAGGGTAAGCAACAAACGTATTTTTCCGGAGGTGGTCAAATTGTTATCAGGTGTTACAAGTTTAAAACAAAACGAAAGGCACTATTAAATAGTGCCTTTTTTAATTATTATTAAGCTAAAACAGCGCTTTGGGTGGGTATTGCCCTGTCAACCTTTTTTACCAGCCCTTGCAATACGTTGCCCGGGCCAACTTCGGTAAATGAGGCAGCCCCATCTTCCAGCATGTGCTTAACAGTTTGTGTCCATCTTACTGCTCCGGTAAGCTGGGCAATTAAATTTTGTTTGATAAGTGCCGAGTCCGTGTAAGGCTTGGCGTCAATATTTTGATAAATAGGGCAAACCGGTGCCTTAATTTCGGTGGCTACAATTGCCGCTTCCAGCTCAACCCTTGCCGATTCCATTAATGGCGAGTGAAAAGCGCCGCCAACCTTAAGCTTTAAAGCTCTTTTAGCGCCTGCCGCAATTAGTTTTTCACAGGCTTCATCAATGCCCTCAATTGTGCCGGATATAACCAGTTGACCGGGACAGTTATAATTTGCTGTTACTACTACAGCGGTGGCCCGTTGGCATACATCTTCAACAATAAAATCATCCAGCCCTAAAATAGCCGCCATTGTTGATGGTTGTATTTCGCAGGCTTTTTGCATGGCGTTGGCGCGTGCTGCAACCAAACGCAAACCATCTTCAAACGATAAAGCGCCCGCAGTAACCAAAGCCGAAAATTCGCCTAAAGAATGACCGGCAACCATATCCGGTTTAAACTCATCGCCCAAAACAGTAGCTAAAATTACCGAATGTAAAAATATCGCCGGCTGGGTAACGTTGGTTTGTACCAGATCTTCGGCAGTGCCATCAAACATTACATCTGTAATCCGGAAGCCTAATATGCTATTGGCTTTTTCAAATAACTCACGGGCCCTGTCAGATTGTTCGTAAAGATCTTTACCCATACCCGGGAATTGGGCGCCCTGCCCTGGAAAAATATATGCGTTCATCTATATTGGTTATTGGTTGATTGAGTTGATTAGGTTAAGTGGTTGATTGGGTTTTTACTACTCTCCCAATCAACCACTCACCATTAACTTAACTTAGAGCTTATCAAATTTAAAAATTCCGTACGCGTTTTTTCTTTTAAAAACTCGCCTGTAAATGCCGATGTGGTGGTTACCGAGTTTTGCTTTTGTACGCCGCGCATGCTCATGCACAGGTGGCGGCATTCAATAACTATCCCTACGCCAACCGGGTTAAGTGTTTCCTGTATACAATCGCGAATCTCGTTGGTCAGGCGCTCCTGTACCTGCAGCCTGCGGGCAAAAGCATCAACCACCCTTGGTATTTTACTTAAGCCAACAACATAGCCATTGGGGATATAGGCAATATGCGCTTTACCAAAAAATGGCAGCATGTGATGTTCGCACATGGAGTACACTTCAATGTCTTTTACAATAACCATCTGGCTGTACTCCTCTTTAAACATGGCCGAGTTCAGGATTTTTTTTGCATCCAGATCGTACCCATGGGTCAGAAAAAGCATCGCCTTGGCAATTCGTTCCGGCGTTTTCAACAAGCCTTCCCGTTCAGGCTTTTCGCCAATTTGCTTTAAAACGTCGAGATAATGGGCCGATAGGTTTTCGATCAGTTGCGGATTGTACCTGTCTATTTTCGTATAACCGTCAATATCGTCATCGCGGTCGGGAATGTGGTTTTTATCAATCATTTTATCCGGTTATCCGCCAAAATACTCCGCGGAATTGTTTTCAGTTTCATATAGTTTTACCGAGTGTAAAAACACTCCTTCGTAGGCCTCAATAGGCGCCTTAAGCTGGTTAAAAATCTCGATGCAAAGCAACTCCGTCGATGCCATTTTACCAGCCATGAATTCCACATCCAAATTGATGTTTCTATGATCAAGCTTTTCAATAACGTGTTCGTTAATAATAACTTTAAGCTCTTTTAAATCCATCAAATAACCTGTGGCGTGGGTAACTTCGCCTTTAACAGTTACAAATAAATTGTAATTATGACCATGCCAGTTGGGATTGGCGCATTTGCCAAATACCTCATTGTTTTTTTCAGCGCTCCATTCCTCACGGTACATCCGGTGAGCGGCATTAAAATGTTCCTTGCGCGTTATATGTATCATCATAATAATAAGTGGGTGCAAATATACAAAACAAAAACAGGCCAGTTGTTTTATATTCGTGGTCAAAAATCTGTAAATAACACACACAAAAGCAATATGCTTATATTAGTTGTTGCCGCAACGGCACCCGAAGTTGAACCATTGGCCAAATATTTCGGTAACAAGATAGATGTATTGATAACCGGCGCGGGCATGGTGCCAACAGCCTTTGCCATGGGGCAACACTTGTTGCATCAAAAATACGACCTTGCCATAAACCTGGGTATCGCAGGCAGCTTCGACAGAAGTATCGAGCCCGGCAGTGTTGTTGAAGTAACCGAAGATACATTTACCGAAACCGGGGCAGAAGATGATGAACTGTTTATCCCAATGAACATTTTGGGCTTTGGCGAGGTTACCTATAAGCCAACAACCTCATTAGATGAAGTTGAAAGTAATTTCTATTTAAAAAAAGCAAGGGCTATTACTGTAAATACTGTTCATGGCAATGATACATCTATCAAAAAGGTGCAGGAGCGTTTAAACCCGCAACTGGAAAGCATGGAGGGCGCGGCGTTCTTTTATGCCTGTCAGCAGGCTAACGTGCGATGCATGCAAATCAGGGCTGTGTCAAATTATGTCGAAAAACGCAACCGTGGTACCTGGCAGATAGGGTTGGCCATAAAAAATCTGAATACCTTTGCTATCGACCTGATTGAAGCCATTATTGAACTTTAATTACGGTTTAGGTTATACGTTTGATGTGGTACGTTATACGTGCAACTTAAAAACGTATTACGTAACACGTACAACTTATAACGTACCATGAAACTAACTCTCGGCTTTTCACCCTGCCCAAATGATACCTTTATTTTTGATGCCCTCATTCACCACAAAATTGACACAGAAGGCCTGGAGTTTGAGGTTTTTTATGATGACGTAGAAACCCTTAACCAAAAAGCCTTCCGTGGCGAATTGGATGTTACTAAACTTAGCTACCATGCGTTTGCTTACGTGGCCAATAAATATGTACTGCTTGATTCGGGCAGCGCATTAGGCTTTGGTGTGGGGCCGATGCTGATCTGCAAAGCCGACCCTGAAAAACACCACTCACAACTCACAACTCACAACTCACAACTTAAGATCGGGATCCCAGGCAAATACACCACCGCCAACTTTTTGTTGGGCAACGCTTTCCCCAATGCAACTAATAAGGTTGAGCTTGTTTTTTCGGATATCGAGAACGCAGTACTGGAAGGCCGGGTTGATATTGGCCTTATCATCCACGAAAACCGCTTCACCTACCAGGATAAAGGATTAAAAAAGATCATCGACCTGGGCGATCACTGGGAAAAACAAACCGGCTGCGCTATTCCGCTTGGTGGCATAGTTGCCAACCGTAGCCTGCCGACAGATGTTCAGCATAAATTAAACCGGGTTTTGCGCAAATCGGTTGAGTTTGCTTTTGCCAATCCAAAATCCGGGCTGGAGTTTATCCGCTCACACGCGCAGGAAATGAGCGAGGAAGTAATGTATAAGCACATTGAGCTTTACGTAAATAAATATTCTGTTGAATTGGGTGAGGAAGGAAGGAAGGCGATTAAGCTGCTTTTTGATACGGCGCAGGAAAAGAATATTATACCTGCGATAAAAGAGGACTTGTTTCTAAGCCCCCTAACCCCCTGAAGGGGGAACCATAGTTTAAAATAAAAACGGCCCTTCTTGCGTCAGAAGGGCCGTTTTATTTAGCGACTTAGCGAATCAAAGGTTCCCCCCTTCAGGGGGTTAGGGGGCTTCGCCTAATACAACAAATGATCATATGGATACCGCTCGGTATGTATTGCCTTTACTTCTTCATAAAGTAAGCTCCTGAACTCATCCACATTTTCTTTTTTTGTGGCCGATATAAATATGGCGGGGCTGTTGTTTTTGGCCATCCAGCTATGTTTAAAATCGTCAAGCGTTAAAGGCTCTTCCTGCTGCTCTATCTGGTGGTCTTCGGGCTTAAAGGCGTCTATTTTATTAAATACCGTTATCATCCGTTTATCAATAGCGCCAATGTCTTTCAGGGTTTCGTTAACCGTACGTATCTGATCTTCAAAGTTCGGGTGGGAAATATCTACCACGTGCACCAATATATCTGCTTCACGTACTTCATCCAGTGTCGATTTAAAACACTCTACCAGTTGGTGAGGTAGCTTGCGGATAAAGCCAACCGTATCTGATAACAGGAAGGGCACATTCTCCAGTACAACTTTCCTTACAGTTGTATCTAAAGTGGCAAACAGTTTGTTTTCTGCAAACACTTCCGATTTGGATACCATATTCATGATGGTTGATTTGCCAACGTTGGTGTAACCCACCAGCGCGGCACGCACCATCTGGCTGCGGTTTTTGCGCTGGGTTTCGTTTTGCTTATCTATTTGCTTCAGCCTGTCTTTCAGCAAGGCTATCTTATTCAATATCAAACGCCGGTCGGTCTCTATCTGCGACTCTCCCGGTCCACGCATACCAATACCACCCTTTTGGCGCTCAAGGTGAGTCCACAAACGGGTAAGGCGGGGCAGTAAATATTGCAGTTGCGCCAGTTCAACCTGGGTTTTAGCCTGTGCTGTTTGGGCGCGATTGGCAAAGATATCCAGGATAAGGTTATTCCTGTCTAGTATTTTTACCTGTAGCTCGTTTTCAATGTTGCGCAATTGCGATGGCGACAGCTCATCGTCAAAAACCACCATATCAATTTCTTCCTCAATAACAAAAGCCTTAATATCTTCCAGCTTGCCGCTGCCCACAAAGGTTGCCCTATCTGGCCGCTGTAGTTTTTGTGTAAAGCTCGTTATTGTTTCTCCACCGGCAGTAGCTACTAAAAATTCCAGTTCCTCTAAATATTCTTTTTCTTGTTCATCGGTTACATGAGGGGTCATTACGCCAACTAACACTGCTTTTTCCTGCTTCACAGCAGTATCATAAAATTTTTGCTTCATTAAGTATGGTATATCAAATTGGTTGCCAGTTTACTAATATAGCACAAAACGATATAGTTTGTGCCAAAATAGCCGGTATAAAATTGAACAATGACAACCTCGCAAAGTTATAAAATAGAGCAAATAAAAAATTCATTAATCTATTTGCAAAAAAGTGCTGCCTATTGCTATATTTAGCTGCCATAATCCTTATCCAATTATAATATGAATAAATTTTTACCCCTCCTTGCCCTTATTGCGTTTTCTGGTTCTGTTTCGGCGCAAACAACCCCAACCTTTATGCCTTTTGGCAAAATTGACAACGCCGATTTGGAAATGACCAAATGTGATTTTGAACCCGATGCCAATGCCGAAGTACTTTTTAACAAAGCCGATATTTATTATGATGGTGTTTTTGACATCCAGGGAGATTATCATAAACGGATTAAAATATTTAATGATAACGGCAAGGATGAAGCAAACATCCGCATTGAGTTTTATGGCGGTAACCGGCTGGAATATATTACCGATGTGCAGGCCCAGACTATCAACCTGGTTAATGGCAAGCCAGAAATTACCAAGGTAGATAAAAAGCAAATATTTACTCAGGCCATTGATAAAGTGCGCAGCGCAATTGTGTTTTCGATGCCTAACGTTAAACCGGGCTCTGTCATTGAGTATAAATACAAATATCGCACACAGTCTGTCAGCAACTTCCCTTCCTGGGATTTCCAGGAAAAAATACCCACACGATATAGCGAACTGGACACTTCGATACCCGACTTATTGTATTTCAGGGTTATACGCCACGTTTGGCAATCCTATTTTAAATCAGAGCATTCAACCCAAGCAAGAAGCCTAGGCGGAGGCGTCAACGCGGTCCTTTACAACCAGGAGCAGGACAAACGGGCTTTAATAAACGTTCCGTCGTTACATGACGAACCCTATATGCGCTCGTATGCCGATAACCTGATGTCGTTACATTTTAATCTTACATCTGTAAAATCGAACTACGGATTTTACAAGTCATATTCGGACACCTGGGCAAAAGTTGGCGGCATAATTGCCGATGATGAAGACTTTGGTGGTCAGCTTAAACGAAAACTTAACGGCGAAGAAATTATTATCAATAAGGCAAAGGCCTTAAAAACAGATGACGAAAAAATCGCTTTTGTTTTTAACCAGGTAAAAAACGCGATGAAGTGGGATGGGGCCGACCGCTGGTACACCAATGACGGCACTTATCGCGCATGGGAAAAAAAGACAGGGAATTCGGCCGAGGTAAACATCATTTTGTACCATTTGCTTAAGCAATCGGGCATAAAGGCGTATCCAATGATAGTAAGTACACGTAGCCACGGCAAAATTGATAGTTATAACACCTCCCTATCTCAGTTTAACAGGGCCGTGGTTTATGTACCTGTTGATACTGCCAAAGAATATATCCTTGATGCTACCGGTAAATATAATTTATACAACCAAACGCCCGAAGAATTGCTTCACTCATCCGGGTTGTATATTGATAAAGCCACTGATCAGTATGATATGGTTTCTATTGAAAACAGCGATCCTGTGCGCCGGGTGGTTATAATAAAAGCCGATATACTGCCCGATAGCAAGGTTACCGGCACGGCAGATGTAACCGGCTTTGGCTACAACAAAATAAACAGCACCCAACGTTATAAAACCGACGGCGAAAAAAAATACATTGATTTTATACGGGATAACGACAACAACCTTAAAATATCATCCTTAAAAATGAACAACATGGAGGTTGATACGCTTCCCTTGACTCAAAGCATCGCCTTTAGCCTGGATTTGGCCGGATCAGATGGAACGTACATATATTTTAACCCCAACTTATTTACCACCCTACGCACCAATCCCTTTTTAAGCGAAACGCGCGCAACCGATATCGACTTTGGGCACCTGGACAGGTATGAACTTAATGCTTATTATAAAATACCGGCCGGCTATAAAACAGAGGCACTGCCTGCAAGCATGCGTATGGTAATGACCGATAAAAGCATCAGCTTTAAACGCTTTATTGCCGAACAGGACGGCTATTTAACGGTAAGATACGTGGTTGACCACACCAAGGCACATTACCCAAAAGAAGACTATGCCGAGATAAGACAATTTTATAAGCAATTGTTTGATATGCTTAACGAACAGATAGTTTTTAAAAAGATTTAGAGCCCTCCTGGCGCTATACAATTGATTTGGAAAAAGGTTTTGTTTATTTTAACAAAAATCATTTTCATATTATTATATTCGTGCTGATTAAACCTTATCAAAAAATGAACAAATTTCTTTCGCTGCTATTGTTGGGTTCATTAGCAATCACCGCAAGCGCACAAACTACTGCCCCCGTACCAACCGCTCAATCTTTCGGCAAAGTTGATAAAGCCGACCTGGAAATGACCAAATGCGATTTTGAGCCCGATGCCAATGCCGAAATCCTTTTTGATAAGGGCGATACTTATTTTGATACACAATACAACATCAATACCGACAGGCATACGCGCATTAAAATTTTTAACGATAATGGTAAGGATGAAGCCAACATCCGCATAAAATATTACAGCGCCAATCGCTCACAATATATAACTGGCCTGCAGGCGCAAACCATTAATTTAACCAATGGTGCGGTCGAAATTCTTAAGGTAGATAAAAAGCAAGTTTTTACCGAAGTTGTCGATAAATACTATTCGGCAATGGTTTTCTCATTCCCAAATGTAAAACCGGGCTGTATAATTGAATATAAATACCGGCTAACCAGCGCCTCTGTGAGCGATTTTCCCGATTGGTATTTTCAAACCGACCTGCCTACGCGTTACAGCGAGTTAAATACCAATATACCCGATATATTAACCTACAAAAGGTTACCCAATCTGCACTCACCTTATGTGGTTGATAAAACAAGCTCGTCAAATACCCATACCGAAGCTATGGCCAATATTCCATCGTTAAAAGATGAGCCTTATATGGGTGCCCGTAATGACAATTCCGAACGGATCCTTTTCCAGTTGTTAAGTATTCGCATTCCGGGGTATTTTATGCCAAACTTCCAGGATTCATGGAAAAAAGTTGGCGAAAACAGGATAAATAACGAAGATTTTGGCGGTCAGCTAAACAGGAAGCTTGCAGGCGAAGAATTGATTATTAATAAAGCAAAATCGCTTAAAACCAATGATGAAAAAATTGCCTATGTTTTTAACGAGGTTAAAAATACCATGAAGTGGAATGACAGCTATGACATTAGCAGCACCGATGGTACCCCAAAGGCCTGGGAAAAAAAGGTAGGGAACTCTGCCGAAATTAATATAATACTCTACCATTTGCTAAAAAAATCGGGATTAACCGTTTACCCAATGATGGTAAGCACCCGCAAAAACGGCCGCATAAACCCTGCCTACCCAAGCGTTTATCAGTTTAACAGCATGATAGCTTATATCCCTGTTGATAGTGCTAAATATTACGCCCTTGATGCTACCAGCAAATACAACCTTTATAATAAGGTACCTGATAGTTTTTTAAACTCGTTTGGCTTTTATATTGATGATACCAACAAAATATATGACCTTTCGTTTTTACAGGAACCAGATCCTGTACGCCAGGTTGTTTTATTGACTGCCGAAATTAAACCCGACGGCAAAATGAGTGGCAGTGCCGATATCAGCAGCTTTAGCTATAACAAAATAAGGTATACCAAAAAGTATAAAACAGACGGCGAAAAAAAATATAACGACTATTTACGTGAGGACAACAACAGCCTTAAAATATCGGAGCTTACTTTCGAGGATATGGATATTGATACCCTGCCATTAAGACAAAAGCTTAATTTCAACCTCGACCTTACAGGCAGCGATGAAAATTACATCTATTTTAATTCAAACTTATTTACGGGCCTTAAAAACAACCCGTTTTTGGCCGAAAACCGCTTTACCGATATTGATTTTGGCTACCGCGACAATTACGCCATAACCGGTATTTTTAAAATCCCGGCAGGGTATAAAATTGACGCTATGCCCAAAAGCATCAGCATGGCCATTCCGGATGGTACCGTTGTTTTTAAGCGCATGGTTGCCGAGCAGGACGGATCAATAATGGTACGCTTTAATATCGATCATAAAAAATCGATGTACTTTAAAGAGAATTACCCCGAGTTCCGCGAATTCTGTAAAAAAATGTACGACATGCTTAACGAACAGATTGTACTTAAAAAAGGCTGATAAAACTATGTTTACTAAATATTTTAACAGGCTGCTGCTAACGACAGTGGCCTTATGTGCACTATACACCCACGTCTATAGCCAGGACAAAAACATACCTAAAAACCTATACATCGCGGCAACAATACCGGATTCTTTGAAAGAGGATGCCAATTCGGTTGTACGTTATTCAAGCGACGAAGTTATTGTAAAGAGTTTAGGGCATATGGTAAAAAAGCATCATAGTATTACTGCTGTTTTAAATGAAAAGGGCGACGGCAACGCCGCCCTGGTGCTGGGTTACGACAAGAAATTTACGAGCATAGATGATGTTCAAATGATGATATATAATGCTGCGGGCGTACAGATAAAAAAATATCGGAAAAGCGACTTTTATGACCATGCAGCCGTTGATGGAATATCAATCGTTACAGATGATCGTGTCTTGATACAGGAACATTCCATTGCGAGCTACCCCGCAACAATTGAGATAACCTATGAAAAAGACATGAACAGCTATCTTGATTTAAGCGAGTGGAATATTGAAGGCTCTGAAAAATCTGTTCAATTTGCCGAATACAAAATAAGCGTTAACCCATCATTGGGCTTTAGATATATGAACAAGCATATTCAAATTAAGCCCGAAAAAACCAAAGATGGAGAATTGGACAAGTATACCTGGCAGGTAAGCAACTTAAAGGCGATTAAACCCGAAGACGATGCGTTAGCATGGCAGGTACTTCCCAAAATCTTGTTTGCTACTAACTCCTTTCAGTTTGCTGGCCTGCCGGGGGATATAAGCAGCTGGGAAAGCTACGGTAAATGGCAGCTTGCATTAAATGCCGATGTATGTACGCTAAGTCCTGAAAGAGTTGATGCTATAAGGAAAATGACGGCCGATATAAAAACCGACAAAGAAAAAGTCAAATTTTTATATGAATATATGCAGCAGAATATGCGCTATGTAAGTATACAGTTAGGCATCGGAGGCCTAAAGCCATTTCCGGCAACTTTTGTAGATCAAAAAAAATACGGCGACTGTAAGGCGCTTTCAAATTACATGTATGCGCTGTTAAAGGCCGTTAATATTCCGTCCTATTATACAATAATAAATGCCGGCACAAATGAAGAGCCAGCGGAACCTTCGTTCCCCAGCGATCCATTTAACCATGTAATTTTGTGTGTGCCGCTTAAAAGCGATACAACATGGCTGGAGTGTACAAGCATGACTCAGCCATTTGGCAAATTAGGGGCGTTTACAGAAAACCGGAATGCCTTATTAGTAACAGAAACGGGAGGTAAATTGGTTTGTACCCCCAAAAGTAAGGATACTGATAACCAGTTTAATAGCGAGGCACACTTAATATTAGATGCAGATGGCGGAGCTAAAGCGCAGATAAAAATTTCAAGCACTGGCGATTACAGGGACGGGTATATAGCTCTTGCATCGTTAAAAACCGACGACCAAAAACAAAGACTGATACGACGACTCAACATGAAACAACCTTCCGTTTTTGAATTTAAACCATCAACAGATAAGGATGGTATCAAAGAGATAAATATCGAACTGGAATACGATAAATTTGTTGACGTTGCATCTGGAGATAAGCAGTTTTACCGTCCACGCGTTTTTGATTTATGGCAATTAACTATTCCGGTTGTCGACAAACGCAAGTATGATTATTACTTTGATAATCCCATGTTAAAAACGTGCGTTACCACTATCGACCTTCCCCTGGGTTTTGTGGTCGAAACTTTGCCAACCAGCCAAAGCCTCAAATTTGGTTACGGTACCTATGAGGTTAAGTACACATACGACGCTGTCAAAAACCAGGTAATTAATAGTACTAAATTTAATTTAACCAACCATGTAATCCCTGCAGCCAAATACAACGAAATGCAGGCTTACTTTGATGCCATTGCCAAAGCGCAAAATAAAAAACTGGTGATACGCCGCAAAGCTTAAATTTGCGCCTGATGATATTCAGGCTTGATGAACGTTTACTTTTTCCTGAGCCCGGTCTGGCCGAACCAGGCGGGCTTTTGGCTGTAGGTGGCGATCTATCAACCCAGCGGCTATTGTTAGCCTATCAAAACGGCATCTTTCCCTGGTATAGCGACGACTCGCCAATTTTGTGGTACTCCCCGCATGAGCGTTTTGTGCTGTATCCCGATGAATTAAAAATTTCCAAGTCAATGCGCCAGGTGCTGCGTTCAAACCGGTTCAGGGTTACAAGCAATACCTGCTTTGCCGATGTGATAAAAGCTTGCTCAAATGCGCCGCGCAAAGGACAGGACGGCACCTGGATTACCGGCGACATGCAGGAGGCCTACATCAAATTACACAATGAGGGCTATGCGCATTCCGTTGAAGTTTGGGAGGGCAGCATTTTGATTGGCGGTTTATACGGTGTATGGGTTGGCGATGTTTTTTGCGGCGAAAGCATGTTTAGCAAAGTAAGCAATGCTTCAAAAGCAGCATTGATCTATTGGTGTGAAACAGGAAATTTTAAACTGATAGATTGCCAGGTACATACCCATCACCTGGAATCGATGGGTGCGCGAATGATATCCAGGGAGCAATATATAGCCGCTTTACACAATAGTTTACTTTGATTGGTTACCTTTGACGGGTATGCAGCAGGCCAATATAAAAGAGCGTATTATTTTAGGGATCGACCCGGGGACCGCCGTTATGGGCTACGGCCTGGTAAAAGAAACCGGCCCCAAAATTGAGCTTATAGCCCTTGGCGTGGTGAAGATGGAAAAGCTTGACGACCATATGCTGAAGCTTCAGCGCATTTTTGAAAAAACCGTTGCCCTTATTGATAATTACCATCCCGATTGCCTGGCTGTTGAGGCCCCATTTTATGGTAAAAACATCCAGGTTATGCTTAAGCTTGGCCGCGCACAGGGTGTGGCCATCGCCGCCGCGCTTTCGCGCAACCTGGACATTACAGAATATGCACCCCGCAAAATAAAACAATCAATAACAGGTAACGGAAATGCCACTAAAGAGCAGGTTGCAGCCATGTTGCAAAACCTGTTAAAGTTTAAAGAAACTCCCGATTTTTTAGATGCCACCGATGGCCTGGCTGTCGCTGTTTGCCATTCCTTTCAAAGAATGGGTACCGCCACAAAATCGGCTTCGGGCAGCAAAAAATCATACTCGGGCTGGGATACCTTTGTGAAGGATAATGCAAAACGAATAGTTTAATTGGGGCTAACTGCGTTATTATAAAAGTTGATTGAAATGCGGCAACATTTCCTGTTTCCTACCGTATAAGTTGCATTGGCAAATCTGGGTTGCTTTCGGAATAAAATAATTTAACTCCAAAGAAACCCGGTGTCTGCCGACCAATTAAATTCGCAACAAACTATACTTTTTTTCATTATTTTATTATAAAAAGTAATAAATTGTTGACAAAGTGCACTTTAACGATTACTTTTAAGTCCCCCTAATTGATTGATCATGATCCAGGTACGGTCTAAAAATGTGCTATTGGTTGCTCCCGATACTTTTTCGGTAGAGTTATTGCCGAACAATAAACAATTTAAGCATATTTCGTCGACAAGCCGAATTTTTCCGGCTATTCACGAGCAGAAGCCCAACCTGGTAATTTTTGACTACGATCATCTAAACGCCGATATTGAAAAGATATTACGCCGTTTACAATCAAACCCCGCTTACAATAAAATAAAAATCTGCTGTTACAAGCAAAAGGAGCACACCAAGGTTGATAGCCTTTTAAAAGTACTGGGGGTTGATTACATTTTTTATCCCGGAGATTTTAACAAAGCCGAAAAAGGGAATAGCATTGTAAATGCTTTCACTACTATTTTTGATGCCCCGGTAATGCCTTTGCTGGCAAAGGCATCGAGTTAGCAAATAAATTTACCCGCTTGTCATACGAGTACCCACCAGCCCAACTGGAAAAATAAGAATGACATCGTTGCAACCGATGTTCTTGTAGAATGCAAAAATTTGCGTCTTACGCCAACCAAGCGGATTTGAACGGTTTGATTTGCATGCGGGAGACGCAAAATATTGCGTCTCCTACATAAAATAATCAGCGATTTACGGTCACTTCACTATATGACTCTAAGGCCAACATGTAATCTCAATTTTTTTAAGATCATCCTGATAGCTTTTTATAATGACATCAGTAGTGACAGTTTTCCAATTTATCATTCTCGCTGTAATTTCTTAAAAACTTTCCCGCTTTCAGCTGATATCCAAATTTCACACCATGGCGAAAAAAACAGCCTGATATTTTTATAGCGTTTTATGCTGATTATTTGAACTATCTTGCTTTTTATCAAAATATGCCCAATATTGCCTGTTTAATACATTTTTATGAAAGGCAGAATAGCTATCGCATTTATTTTATTCATACTGGCCTCGCGGCAAAGTTATGGACGTACCGGGGCAAAGGACACCATTTTTGCACCACAGTTGAAACCCATTGGGCGAACGGTTATCAACAGCCAGCGTAATTTGGAATTGATCACTTCCGCAGCGCATTTTGGCTTTAGTTTTAAGGGGACTGAGTGCGCGGTTTATGCATCAATATCGGCAGCCGGTCAGCATAATTACCTGCAGTATGAGTTAGATGGTGTATATCAAAAAAGAATCAGGATTGATGGCGGCGTAAATACGCCAGTTATTATAAAGGCCGACGGCGCCGGTAAACACCAGGTTTGGATATATAAGGCGACCGAAGCACATACGGGGGCAATAATCATTTCCAAGATAGCCGCACCACGAATAAAAAATTTATCGATACCAAAGCTTCCGTTAATAGAATTTATTGGTAACAGCATTACTTGTGGCGCAGCTGCCGATGATTCGGAAATTCCCTGCGGAACAGGAGAATACCACGACCATCATAACGCCTACATGGCTTACGGACCAAGGGTAAGCCGTGCTTTAAAAGTCAATTTTGTTTTGGCCAGCGTAAGCGGCATAGGTATTTACCGCACCTGGAACCGCAATGGGCCTTCAATGCCGCAGGTATATGAAAATGCGGATTTTCAGCTAAACAGTCCGCAGAAATGGGATTTTACTACCTACAGCCCCAAAATTGTGAGCATTGCTTTAGGAACAAACGATATGAGCAAAGGCGATGGCAGCGCACGCGACCCTTTTGATACCACACGCTTTGTGGCCGATTATGTAAAATTTGTTCAGCTGGTAAAATCAAAATACCCAAAGGCGCAGATAGCATTACTCAGCAGCCCCATGATCAGGGATACTTCGAACATTATTTTGCAGCATTGCCTTATCAGCATCAAGAGACAAATAGATACCCTTTACCCCAATGATAAGCCGGTGGCTCCCTTCTTTTTTAAAGCGATGGATGCACACGGCTGCTCAGGCCACCCAAGTGTAGCCGATCATGAGATACTGGCCGAGGAGTTGAAGTCATTTTTTGAAGGATTATTGAAAGCGAATTGATGATTGCTTTAAAAAGAAAAAGAGGATACCCCCGCATTGGAGACATCCTCTTTTTCTTTTTAATTATATGACCAGGTTACTACGCTTCTCCCTTGGGCTTGGCCGGCGCTTTTTTTGCGGGTGCAGCTTTTTTAACCGGTTTAGCCGGTTTTTCAACTTCGGGATGGTCAATAACCAAAGGTAGTTCCTGCTGATGGCCTTCGTTAACTATTTCGGTTGGTTCGGCATCAACACTTTCGGGCCTGTTTACTTTGATGCTTTGCTCTTCGGCAACGGCTGTCTGGCCGGTTGGCAACTCGGCCAAAACGGTACGGCCGCCTTTTACCACATCGCCAATATTTACTAAAATTTTGGTGCCTAAAGGTAAAAATACGTCAACGCGCGATCCGAACTTGATAAAGCCGAACTGCTGGCCTTGTTCAACAATATCACCTTCTTTTACATACCATACAATACGGCGGGCCAAGGCCCCTGCTATTTGCCTGAATAATACCGATACGCCCTCGCTATTTTGAACACAGATGGTGGTACGCTCGTTTTCGGTTGATGATTTGGGATGCCATGCCACCAAGTATTTGCCTTTATGGTATTTAAAGTAACTTACCACACCCGCTATAGGGTTACGATTTACGTGCACATTAACCGGCGACATAAACACCGACAGTTGGATGCGTTTATCTTTTAAAAACTCGGTTTCTTCAGTTTCTTCAATTACCACCACTTTTCCATCGGCAGGGCAAAGCACGGTGGTTTCGTCAGTTGTGATGTCAAAAAACGGGCTGCGGAAAAACTGTACAATTACCAGGAAAAAGAAACCTGATAAAATATAAATGAACCATTTAAGCGTATGCTCCTGCGGAAAGTAAAATTGTATTACCGCGTTTAGTACAAAAATAAACAGTACCGTTATGGCTAATGAGGTGTATCCTTCTTTATGAAAAGTCATGTTATGGCTGATTTATTACAAAACTACTAATTTGAAATGAAGTATAGGTAGGCATAAACAATAGGCGCGGCCATTAATAATCCGTCGAACCTATCCAGCAGGCCGCCATGCCCGGGCAAAATGCCCCCACTATCCTTTACATTGATGCTGCGTTTAAACATTGATTCAACCAAATCGCCCAGGGTACCAAAGCAGGAAATAAGGATGGCTATGGTAACCCATTGTTTCCAGGTAAGTTCGGTATAAAAGTGGGCCAGTATCAAAGCGGCGACAGCGCTGATGATGATACCACCAATTAATCCTTCGTAAGTTTTTTTAGGCGAGTGGCGTTCAAACAACTTGGTTTTGCCCATTTTACTGCCTACCAGGTAAGCGCCGGTATCGTTACTCCACAAAATAATGAGGAAGGCCAGTGGGATATGGAAGTTAAAAACGGCCCCGGTCATAAAAGCCATGGCATGAAAAAACATAAACGGCACCACCGCGAATATAATACCCAAAAAAGTAAACGCGATATTGGTAAACGGCGCAGGTGTTTTTTTATATAACTCCTGTATAAAAATAGCGCTGAAGGTAACCGGCAACAAGAAAATAAAACGCCCGGCCGGGAAATAAAAATTGGCGGCAATAGCCAAAAAAAGCAGGGAGCCGTTGATAAGGCCGGTTTCGCGGCTGGCTGTCATGCCGCCCTCCCTTACCAGTTTATAAAATTCGAACAGGCAAAAGCCGGATAATAACAGGTAAAAACCACTGAAAACGTATGGCCCCAACAGGTTGGAGGCAATCATCACGATAATAAAAAAGAAGCCGGTGATGGCGCGTAATTTCATAAACTAAGTTGATTGAGGATCATGATCTCGATGGCCTTACTAAAATCCTCCTGGTGAATGTAAACTTCAATATCGCCAAAGGCGCGGTGCGATGAATCTTGTTTGTTTAATAAAACGGTATCGATATGGTGGCGGATAAGTACTTGCTTAACAATCTCGGATTGATAAAAATTGGATGAACTAAAAATTTTAACCCAGTTTTTTTCCATCAACTATTCAGCACCGGTTTTTTATTCATAGATATATTTCTATATATAAAAAGCAAAAATAAAACAATTATTAAGCTAAAGGCATAGGCCCACAAATTAAATACATGCTGATCATCAGGATTTAGCTTAACTATTTTATGGTTATACAGGTAAGTAATAACTACAGCCGAACCGTTATTTAAAAAATGACCCCAAACACCCGTCCAGATGCTGCCGCTGTAGGCCACAAAATAGCCGAAGATAGCCCCCAGGAATACCCTTGGCAAAAAAGTAAAAAACTCCATGTGAAAAGCGCTGAACAGGATAGCGGTTATCCAGATGGCTGCGTGTTTGTTTTTTGTAAGCCGTATAAAAATGGTTTGGATAACACCGCGGAACAAAAACTCTTCGGCAATGGCGGTAAGCAGGCCTACAACAAACACAGCCCAAAGCATGCTCCGGATGGTTTTCATATTGAGCATGGCCTCCGTTGCTTTTTGTGCCGATTGCTCGGCAGCGCGCATCCATTCTTCCAGCCCTTTTAACGAAGCGGGTAAAACCAGCCTTTGGTTAATATTGGTTAGCGCCTCCATTATGGGGTTTGAAAACAGCATGATGGTAAATATCAGCAGCAAAAAAACCGGTTTAAACTTCAGGGTGGGTTTCAGGTAATCGCGCGTATCGTTCATGATTAAACGGGCGAAAATAAGAGGAGCCAGAAATAACGGGATAGTTGTGCTTACTATCTGCAATATCCACAGCGCCGAACCAAGATTGGGGTTGCCGGTATTAAATGCAAATGTGTCGGTAAGGGTTTTCATCCCAAAAACAGCCATGATAACGCCCGCGGCTATCGCCGAAAAAACGATCACTAAACCAACAGTTACCCCGGTAATGGTTAAAAACTGAAGGAAGGGATTAATGGTATTTGTTTGCGGAGTGTACTGTTTTATAGGTTCTTGTATCATTTATGGTAAATTTCGTATTTTTGCAGCGCTAAAGATAAGGATGTCTGTACAAATAGGAAATATTGATTTAGGGGAGTTCCCGCTGTTGCTGGCGCCGATGGAAGATGTGAGCGATCCTCCCTTCCGTTATGTGTGCAAGCAAAACGGTGCGGATATGATGTATACAGAGTTTATATCGAGCGAAGGGCTGATTCGTGATGCTGCTAAAAGCCGCCAGAAACTGGACATTTTTGAGTACGAAAGGCCTATCGGCATCCAGATTTTTGGCAGCGACATAGACCACATGCGCGAAGCTACCGAAATAGCCTCCCTCGCCGGGCCCGATTTGATGGATATTAACTACGGCTGCCCGGTAAAACAGGTAGCCTGCCGTGGTGCCGGTGCAAGCCTGTTGCAGGATATTGATAAAATGGTGGCCATGACCAAAGCGGTTGTTAATGCTACCCACTTGCCCGTAACCGTGAAAACGCGTTTAGGCTGGGACGATAATACCAAAAACGTATACGAAGTGGCCGAAAGGCTACAGGATGTGGGCATAAAAGCCCTCACTATTCATGGCCGAACCCGCGCACAGATGTATAAAGGCGTGGCCGATTGGTCGCTGATAAGGGATATAAAGAAAAATCCGCGGATAAAAATTCCCATTTTCGGTAATGGGGATATCGATTCACCCGAGAAGGCGGCCGACTGGAAGATGGAATTTGGCGTTGATGGCATGATGATAGGCCGTGCCGCCATTGGTTACCCCTGGATTTTCAGGGAAATAAAACATTTTTTTAATACCGGCCAGCACCTGGATAAACCAACCATTACCGAACGCATTGCAGCCTGCTCAACCCACCTGCAAAAATCGATAGAGTGGAAAGGGCCAAAAACGGGCATTTTTGAAATGCGCAGGCACTATTCAAACTACTTTAAGGGTATCGATCACTTTAAAGAGTTTCGGATGAGGCTGGTAACGGCCGGCAATTTAGACGAGGTTAACCAGATACTGGCCGAGATTGACGAAAAATATGCCGTAGAAATGGCTTAATATTTGTTCGCTTTCATTATATTTGAATTTAACGAGACAAAATCCTCATGGTTACCACTATTACAGAAGGTGTTAAGGTTTCCATAGAAACCATATATCAGCCCGAATATTCTAACCCGGCTAATGATCATTTTATGTTTGCCTATAAGGTAAGCATCGAGAACATGAGCAACTACGCCATACAGCTAATCAGCCGTCACTGGTACATTTTCGACTCCAATGGCGCCAAGCGCGAAGTAGAAGGCGAAGGTGTGGTAGGTCAGCAGCCGGTTATTGAACCCGGCCGCGCGCATGAATACGTTTCGGGCTGCAACCTTAAAACCGACATGGGCAGCATGAAAGGCGAATACCAGATGACCCGCCTGATGGATAATGCCAGCTTCAACGTACAAATCCCGGAATTTTATTTGATAGCACCGTATAGGATGAATTAAAGAGTCAAGAGGTTAGAATCAAGAGTTAAGACAAAAAATATAAAGCCTGGATAAGTGATTGTCCGGGCTTTTTTGTGGATTGTGCTCCCCACCGATTCAGCAGCGTTTCACATATCACCAAATAACGCCACAATTATAGCACAATCGAAAAAAACCGTTGCTTAAAAGTTAATGGCGGTTTAATTTTAAGAGAAGTTAATTATAAACCTGTTCAATCCCCCACGAACACAAATGCCTCTCTCTTATGAAAACTAAATTTACAATTTGGGCCCTGGTTGCCTTATTTTTTGGCACAATGGGCTGTAAAAAAAATGACGATCTGAAACCGGCTATCGGCAATGTTCCCGATCCGTCCCTCGCGGCAGCAGGGAGCTGCGCAACACCTTACACGGTTTCTACCATTGCGGGATCTGCCTATACCAGCGGGCCTACGCTTGTTGATGGTGTGGGCAAAAACGCTCGTTTTCTGTATGCCGGTGGCATACAGCTAATGGATGACGGCACCATTTATATTGCCGATGGCAACGAAAGCGTGATCAGGAAATTATCGCCGGGCGGTGTTGTATCAACTATTAAATTGCCCGCAGCGCTAGGCGGCGAACGGATGCTGGGTTCGGCTTATGTGGGTGTTGCTAAGGACGGAACAATAAATGTAATTACCGGAAGTAACCTTAATAGCGATTTTCCGGAAGCATGGATATTTAAGCCGGGCGAACCAGCATTTGTTTATTCATCTTACTACGCCACTTACCGTACCCTGGCTAAAGATCCCTATGCGGATATCTTTTGGTTTACCGATGGCTTTAGTATGGAAAAGTTTAAAAAGAATAACACTTTTGGCGGTATCGGCACCGACCGGATCAGCTTTGACGGCGATTCTATTTTTCCTGATTTTGGCCCGCACTCGTCATTTAGTGCCATGTGTATAGGGTATAACAAGGTAAAATACTTGTCGGATGGATATTTTCTTTATAAATATACGCCGGAAGGCAAATCTCAGCGCATATTTAAAGAACTCGGCGTAGAAGGATTTACTAATATCCGCTGCACGGTGGTTAATAAAGATGGCCGCACGCTTTATATAGTCGATGCCGGTTATATCAGGAGGATAGACCAGGGAAAAGTTACCACTATAGCCGGCCCCAATGCCTCGCACGATAACCGGGACGGGATAGGTAAGCAAGCCGATGTACACGCATCTTACCTTGCCTTATCGAAAGATGAGGGAACGCTATATTTTTCTGATTACCAGGCCAACGCTATCCGTAAAATTACACTGAGATAAACGAGGTTTTCAATATAGACAACCTTAGGCGGTGCCGGCGCACCACGCCAAAGACTGACAATACCATGCGGAGGTGGGCGGGCATCGTTTGATCTAATCTAAGAAACAGGCCACTAAAGCCTAATTCCACATGGTGCCCGCCAGGCCCAACACAGTACCCATCCAGAGGCCTATCGCATAGCCCAGGATGCTTAAAATTACAAATAGGCGACCAGCCCAACCATTCAGCCGGCGCAATGGTTCGGTAATATCATAACAAAGGCCAACTATGGCCCCCATAAAAGGAGTGAGTAATAATGGTTTCACCCGCCAGTAATCGCCCCAGGCCGGGTTGCCTTTTCCGGCGCTGATTACAAAGAAGGCGATGATGGTCAGCGCAATTCCTGCCCCTATTACCATACGCTTAACCAAAGCGGCCGTAAACAGGGGTCTTGTTAGTAAGTTATTTGTTGTTGTCATGAATATTATAATTAAAAGTGCTTTGTTATTCAAAGTTAAAGTATTGATTTGATACTTGCAATAGATTTTATCGGAAAATGTATATAGTGGGGTAATTATTTATGCCGTTAAAATAAGGATTTGGATAGCAGCTAAAAGGGTTTGCCATAACCGATGAAACGGATTAAGCCTAAATGATTCCTCGCAATTGAATGGTTCTTATTAAAAACTCAAAATTTAATGGCTTGGAAACTCTGTTTTTAAAAGTAACTGCCGAAAGTTCTGCGTAGCCAAGTTCTTTAAGCCATCTATTCAGAATATGCATCCATTCCTCTTCTCCGCGCTCGTAAAGATTTACAATATCGTCTGTTTGTAGCAGGACTAAATCCTGCGCCCTTAAAGTTTTTTGCACGCGACTATAAACAAAGTCGATACTTTTCTCTTCATAACCCAAGTTCAGGTAAAAGTCAATGAAGTCCTGTTTGTTTTTAACCATTCTATCTTTGGGATTGCTTTTGATGTCTGCTTTCCATTTTCTGTGACTTTTTAAAACTAAATAAAAGAAATAAAGAAGGCTTGACACCAATACAATCGCGAAAAAACTCAGTATAAAAATTAAACGATGGGCCATGATAAAGCAATTGTATTATAAATAAACATGGATTTTGCAGATGATCAAAAGATAAGGTACAAAATTAATACTTAAGCTTATAACATCCCTTTTCTTCGCGTAAGGGATAGTAACGAATACCGGCCTTGCGCATAATGCCTGCAGGCGTATAAGTGTATAGCCCGACCCGACCAAAGGAGGGTTACGCCATCATGATTGTGTCTCCTGAATCGTTCGGTGTTCTCCTTCTTCCCAATCGTTATGCGCTTAATCGCCGGTTTTCTGGTAACGATTTAGCAAATAAAATCCACAACGCGGTTCACCCTTTTATTCATAATCTGGTCTTATAGGCAATCATATAATAAAACAGGTATTGAGAATTGCCAGACCGGTGATGTGGTTAAAAAGCAATAACGGTTGCTTTTGTTATGCGCGAAAGCAGCGTTGTTAACCGGGGCTCCTGTTTCTATTCACTGATAACCAATTAAATCAAAAAATACCGTGAAAATTAAAACTGTTGTTTTTAAGTTGAATAGCCTGTGCAGGTTTGGCTTGTTAGCTTTGGTCATGCTGGCTCCCTCCTGGGTTTCGGCACAAACAACAAGTGCAAGCAACTACTTTGTTGCCCAGCCCGTTCCGGATAGGACGGTGTCATTCGGAGTCTCGGCAATAGGTGTTGCCAAACCAATCACGTTTGGATTAGACCTGGCCTGGCTCAGCGAAGAAAATGTTAGGCGGGGTGTAGCCTTTATGGGTGTCGACCGGGTGCGCCTGGTGCGATCCTCGTTCACGCCGACTTCCGCTCTGGTAAATGGCGACCTTGCGCCTGCGGAACTCGCTACGCTCAATAAACGAATAAATATCATTAATACCTGGCTGGGGCCCAATACCAAAGTGGTGTTAAATGACGACAATCCCACTGTTGACCCCTCGTTTACGGGCAATGCCACCAATTGGGCAAAGCTGATAGACGTAACTACCCGCCGACACCAGGAAGCAGGTCATACAGTAGTAACCGTGTCGCCATTTAATGAGCCTGATAACCCGGCAAGTGTACAAGGCACAGCTACCGATTTTTATAATATTGCCGGCTTATTGAAGGGCAATTCCCGCTTTGCCAACATTCGTATCAGCGGGGGCAACACGCTTAATGACGACCAGGCCTTAGCCTGGTACAACTCGTTAAAAGACAGATTGGATGAAGGAAATACCCACCAGCTTGCCGGTAGTTTTGATAACTATGCCTCTTTTCAGCAAACCGTGAGGGCAAATTCCCATTATGCCACCAATGATGAGCTGCACAACGTAATGGAGGCGATGGTTGGTGCCGAATATGGTATGCAGGCCGGTATTTGGTGGGGCACGGCAGAGCTGGCCCGTGGCGAGTTTGTAAAAGCCAGTGATGGCGTGCGGCTTGGATATGCCGAACACCGCCCAAACTGGACAGCGGCATCGGTTTACCGGAACCCCGATGGCAAGGTACAAGCCTTCGCCGGCATGTCCGAACGGCAGGGGGTTACTACCACCTACCGGTTTGTTTCTAAAGAGAGAGACGTGTACTACAACGGCTATGGCCCGCAACGGGAATACACCATGGTAATGCCCGGCGGCGCTGCCGGCAGTTATCAAAATGGACAAACCAATGCCGAAAGAGTGGTAAACGTAACATGGGGCGAAGATATTCAGCCGGTTATCAGCGGACGTTATGTGTTGGTGAACCGCAATAGTGGCAAAGTATTGCAAGTTGCAGGGGGCGCTACCGCTGCAGGAGCAAACCTTGTACAAGGTACCAACACCGGGGCGGCTTATCAGCAATGGGATGTAACCCCGGTAGATTCCAGAATCGGGGGCGATTTCAGTTACTTTTCCCTTATAAATGTAAACAGCAGAAAAGCGGTAGACCTTTTTAATTTTTCGCTGGAAAATGCCGCTACCATTGATGCCTGGGACGATAATAAAAACAGCGCCCAGCAATGGTACCTGGAATATGCCCAGGATGGCTGGTTTTATATCCGGAGCCGCCAGAGCGCAAAATGTATCAATGTAAATAATGGCAGTACTGCGGATGGGGCAAACGTTGATCAATGGGACAAAAACCAGGGAACCAACCAGCAATGGCGCTTTCTGCCGGTTGACGCAATCGTGGAGTTTGTTGCGCCAGGCACCCCTGTTAATTTGGTTGCTAAGGCAAATGCCGAATCTGTACTGTTAAATTGGACTGCCGGCCCGGATAAAGACGTAGCTGGATATAACATCTATCGATCAGAAACCGCGGGAGGAACTTATACGACCATCGGACGCAACATAACTTCAAACTCCTTTGTGGATAATACCACCACTATAAACGGAACCTATTTTTATAAGATAAAGGCGGTGGATAAATCCTTGAATTTTTCTGCTTATTCAAGCGAAGTTTCGGCAACTACAACAGGGGCCAAAAGCCTGGTAACTCAACTCGGGTTTGACGGGAATTCGCTTGATGGCTCGGTTAATTTAAACCATGGGACATCGTATGGAGACGTTTCATTTGTTGCGGGCAAGGTTGGTACAAAGGCAATCGCACTCAACGGTGCAAATAGCTTTGTACAACTACCGGCAACTTTGGCAAATCAGCAAAAGATCACCGTTGCCGCCTGGGTGTATTGGAACGGGGGCGCTGCCTGGCAACGCATCTTTGATTTTGGGAACGACCAGGATCAATACATGTATTTAACACCAAATGCAGGGGCGGGAGTACGTTTTGCCATTAAAAATGGCGGGGCAGAGCAAAGCTTGGAAGCACCGGCGTTGCCTTCGGGTAAGTGGAGCCATGTGGCGGTAACCTTGGATACGGCGGGCGTAATTATGTATGTAGATGGCGTACAGGTGGCCACCTCAACCGCTATCACCACACGTCCGTTGGATTTTAAACCAATACTGAACTACATCGGCCGCAGTCAATTTACCGACCCATTGTTCAATGGTACTATCGACGATTTCAGGGTATACAACTACGCCTTATCTGCCAATGAAATTATTCAGCTGACAGGAGGGCTTCAAACCATTACGTTTAACGCGATTGCGCGGAAAAACCCCAACGATGCTGACTTTGATGCCGCCGCCACAGCAAGCTCGGGCTTGCCGGTAAAATATACCAGCAGCGATACCACTGTTGCCACTATAGTTAATGGGAAGATACATGTAACCGGTCCGGGAGCAAGTGTAATTACCGCATCGCAGGAGGGCAATACTATTTATACCGCGGCAATTCCGGTTACCCAGACATTAACCGTAGCGCTGCCGGTAACCAATTTTAAAATATCAGTAACCAGCGCCACTTGTAAAGGGAAAAACAACGGGTTGATCAATATCAAAGCGGCCAAATCGTTAAATTATACCGCAAATATTACGGTAAATAGCGTAAGCACGCCTTATCCGTTTACAGATTCGCTGCAGGTGCAAAACCTATCGGCCGGGAATTATACTGTTTGTATAACGATAACCGGACAAACCGATAACCTGCAATGTAATAATGTGGTAGTCACCGAGCCGAAAGACCTGTCGGTCTATTCGACGGTAAACACAAGCACCAATAGTGTAAGTTTAAGTTTACAGGGAGGCACCACCTACATGGTGAATTTAAATGGCGCGTTGTACCCTATAACTGATAGTCAGATAACACTTCCCCTTTCAAAGGGTATGAATAAGCTTACTGTTACAACCGACAAGGAATGCCAGGGCATTATACAAAAAGACATCATCGTTTCAAGCAAGGTGTTGATCTATCCTAACCCTTTTGAAAGCACGCTGAACCTGGGTATTGGCAACGATGTTATCAACAAGGCCGATGTTCAAATCTGTAGCGTAAAAACCGGGCAGACACTTTATGCTAAGCAGTATTTAAATCAATCGGGCATTATTGCTTTAGACCTATCCAGCCTTGGAAAAGGCGTTTATATCCTTAAGCTATCATTAGATAATTCAGAAACGCTGTATAAAATAATAAAAAATGAAAAGTAGATTATTAATAGTGGGTTTGCTTTTAACAGCGATTAGCTGCGGGAAAAAGAGTTCTCCAACCCCTGCCCCTGTGCCCGATTTGACACCAGGCAAGACAGTGTTAACGCTTCCCAAACAGAATGAGGCCTGCACAAGCGGAACAATTATTTCTGCTACCCAAAGTTCTGTTTTGTTTACATGGGGAACTTCGAACAATGCCGATAGTTATGACTTAAACCTCAAGAACCTTTTAACCGGGGCTACCACCTCACAAACCACAAGCACTACACAGCTGCAAATAACCTTATCCAGAAACACACCATATTCGTGGTATATTGTTTCCAAATCAGGTAAATCGGCTGCAACGGCGCAAAGCGATACCTGGAAGTTTTATAATGCAGGTGTTGGTACCGTAACGTATGCGCCTTACCCGGCAGATGCTGTTGCCCCGGCTATTGGCCAAAACGTTGCCGCCGGTACTGTTAACCTGAGCTGGAAAGGCAGTTCTGTGGGCGGTAATATTACCGGTTACGATGTATATTTCGGCACAAGCACATCACCGGCGGTGTTAAAAAACAACGTTACCGATAGTTTCTATAATAACGTTAGTGTAATCTCGGGAACTCAATATTATTGGAAAGTAGTAACCAAAGACGCCATTGGCAACACTTCCGACTCCGGCTTGTTTCAGTTTAAAGTGAATTGAGTTTTGTTATTCAGTTTCTGGTCGGTGTTATCACCGCATCGGCCAAAGCTTGTATTTTATATACGCTTTAGTCGTAAACCTATATAATACGGGGCTTCCGTAGGGCCAACTGGAAGTGGTTACTGTTGTTAGTATTTTGTATGTTCGTATATATGAATACCTCAGAAAGAGATTTTGGAACTTTTTCAAATCGTTGCCTAAGTGAAATGTCATCCCTGCAAGATGAATTTATGCAGCTATATGATATCAACAGTTACGAAGAATGGTATTATGATCACGGCATAGGAGCTTTTCATTTTAAAACGGACGATGGTCGAAACCTGTACTTTAAATACGTTGATGTAGGCTCATTTTCAACTAAGGCCAATACCTGGAATTGGTCCTGGGATAATCAATCGACGCCCAGGCATGTGAAAAAACAACTTGAAAAAGTGAGGGCATATGGTACGGCAAATAATTACAGCCAGTTAACAACAGGACTATTTAACGGAGATGAATATACCGGTTGGGAAATGACCGCTGTATCAGCGAAGTTATTGAGTGCAATGGGTATGTATCGTATTCCGCAGGAACATCTTTTTATATACTTCATATTCATCGATGAGTTTACCGCAGAGCAATATGATGAACTTAAAGATAAATATGTAGCGTGCGATGCACATAGTAGCGGCCGGGCGGCATTTGTTTGCCGGCATTTAATTAATAATGACAATCAGGGATTTAATGAGGCCTTTGAATCAGATCAATCAATTGAAGAAGATGACGATTACGAGGCATGGTGCAATGAATGCGAAAAAGTCAGATTAAAAGAGGGCGAATGGAATGATGAATCAATGGCTTTTGCGGATATTAAAGTTGTTTGTGATGAATATTATTTTGAGATAAAAAAACGAAATCAAACGGAGTAGCTGATTTAACGCCCTTTATTCTTGTGGTCTCCAGACCAGCGGTGATTTCATCGTATCACTATTAGTTAACTCAGCCGTTGTTGAAGTTGTCTCCAACAACGGCGCAGTGCCGCAATTTTATTTTTATTGTTTTTTTAGAAAATTATAGTCATTTGGGAGGGATCATTTACTCGTTCAATAGTTTAAGGGCTATTTGTTTAGAAATTTGGGTTACCGTTCCGTGCGACATTTTAAGATTGGTTGCTTCCCGCGTCCATGTTTTCAGGTCTTTGGAAGTAAACAGGTAAGCAAAGTCACTTTCAAAAGGATCCGTAAACATGCAATAATTTGAGCCAATTTTTACTATCGATGGCCCTTCGTCGCCGGTTGATGGTGTTACCGGCCCAATTTCGTTGCCCCAGGGCCCTTCGGGGCTTTTACCGGCCCTATAATAAATATTAGGGATATGGGTGTTGTCATCCTTTTTATAAAATAAAAGATAACGGTTATTATCTTTATAGATAAAGGCATCAATCGGACCCTGGTTGCCACTAACACCGCCTGCCGGAAACCCGTTTCGGAAAAGAATGGCAGGCTTGCTAAACACTTTGAAATCTTTTGTGGTTACATAATAAATCCGGCCTTCTCCATCTTTTTTCCACGGGCCGATGTTTGACGACCAATAGACCATGTAGTTTTTCTTTTGCGGGTTATAAAATATCTCGGGAGCCCAGCAGTTGTTGGTACTGTCTATACCCAAACCTACCGGAATAACCTTTTCCTCTTCCCATTTTCCCGGATTTTTTGATTCGGCATAGCCAATGTTTTTCCCCTTCCAGCCGGTGGTCCATACCATTCGGTAAATCCCATCGGGGCCAAGGTTGATACTGGGGTCCCTGATCAGCTTTTCGCCTACCTGGGGCGTTGCTACGACCTTTCCGTGGTTAACGGGCAACCAATTGGCGCCATTGGTGCTTACCGCAAGATTTACGCCGGCATCCTGTTCAACAAAATAAGTAAAAAGGAAAAATTGTTTTGCATTGGTATCAAGCTTTGTTTGTGCGCGACCTATGCTAACGCACATCGTTAGTAAGGTGATCAGTTGAATAAGTACCTGTTTTTTCATGTTTTTATTACTGGATAAAATGTGTTAGTCTATCTTGGATTATTGAGCTTCCGGTAAATTATTTAATGAAGATGACCTGCCCGCTTTTGACGATGCCATTTTCGGTGATATTTTCTACCGTAAAGTAATAACTTTGCTTGCTGTTTAAATTCCCAATTTCGGCGCCGGTTGTTCCATTTACCTGGTAGTTTTGATACATTTTGCCGGGTGCAATGCCATACCTGACATTGTAGCCCGTTGACGATTGACAGGCAGGCCATTTTAAACTGATATGGCACCGGTCCGTATTATTCCTTACCGCAGTAAAGGTAACTTTTTCCTTAGCCAGTTGCTGTAATTGCTTGCCGAACACCCTTAGTCCCCATAATGCAAAAGTGCCGCCCGGAACGGTCACGTTTCTCATACGCACGTATCTTGCATACATGGGCTTAGCCAATTCAACATAGTCGTGCGGATTATCCCGCGCTGTTAACCAGGTATTGTTTACCTGTGTCCAATGTAATTTGTCGACAGATACTTCCAGTAAATAATCGTAAGCAGTATTGGGTTTCCGGCCGTACAGCCCGGCATTGTGATCGGCAAAATTTATTTGAATAGCATTAATGCTGCATTTGGTTTTCAAATCCATAGTTATCCATTCCTTATCGGTACCCGTTGCAGCGCTCCAATACGTCCTGACATCCTCATCCACCGCCAGTAAAGCTTCGTGCCCTTTAAGCTGGGACGAGACGGAAACCGGTTTGTTATAGGACAGTAACGCCCAGCCTGTACTGAGGTCTGCCGGCACGTTTATCCGTGCATCAGGTACAAAAAAAGGATAGTCGCCATAGCCCGCGTAAGTATAAGCATCATCCGGAGAGCGGAAGAAGGCCGGAAAAATTCCTAACCGGCGCTCATAGCGATGGTGTACCGATATGGTCATTGTTGAGATTCTCCAGTAATTGCCGTATTTGTCCTGGAAAGTACTACTATGGCCAGCGCTACCGATAAAGCCACCCTGCCTGGCAGAGAATGGATTGTTCGGGGCCAGCCGGAATGGGCCTGCGGGAGAATCGCCTATATAAAGCCCATCCGAGTAGCTTTTAAATTCTGTTTCGGGACAAGCATACTGCAGGTAATACTTCCCTTTAACTTTAGTCATCCAGGCACCTTCAATCCACGGCCGCGATGGCAGCTCGTTATGCTCTCCCGAACGTTCCCAGCCATTCACAGAATGGTCGCTATTGATAAGCGGAACGGGCGTTGTTTTGGGCATAAGCGTTTTAATGTCGAGTTCAACAACAAAAATCGGGTTGATATTTGAGCATCCGTAATAAAGGTAAAGCCGCTTATCATCATCAAGAAACAGGTCCGGGTCGACCATGCTAATTGGAAACGCCGGATTGGCAACTGTCCATTTTCCACTTGCCGGATTCCCGGTTTTGTAAATCTTTCCGCCGTCTTTTCCGGTGGAGGCCATAAACAGCACCGTATCTCCTATCACTACAGCGGTTGGCGCATAGTCCTCCAGCGGCAGATCATCCGTTGTGATAAGTTTCCATTGTTTCAAATCGGGCGAGCGCCAGTACCCTCCCGACTTGGAAGCAAAAAGATAGTACTCGCCTTTAAAAACGATCATAGCAGGATCGGCGGCCTCTCTGCGCGATGGTGTATCCAGGCAAAACCTATAGTTTAAATCCAATGGATTACATATGGTTTGTCGTACTTTTTGGTACCGGTGCTGAGCGTACAAGTTACCGCAGCCAATAATTAGCGCCAGGCTGGAAGTTATGATGGCGATCCTGTATATCCGTAAAATATATTCTTTTATATGTGTCTTCATTTTTATAAAAATGGATTGCATTAGTATAACTTCATTTCCCATAGGCCAGGCACGCCGGATAAAACGGTTACCTTAAGATACCTTACGAGCCCTATTTTACCAGCAACCTCCGGCGATTTCAATACCTGTTCGGTGCTTGTTTTAACGGTTACCCACTTTTTACCGTCAATTGATTTCTCCAGTTTCCAGGTATGTCCTAAAGTGGAAGCTACAAAATACAATTCGCACTTATTTATATTTTTGACCGAACCAAGGTCGGCCTCAAGCCAGGGTTGTACATCTGTACCTGGCGCCATCCAAAAAGTTCCGTTGTTGCCATCCACCGCATTTTCGGGTTTCCCATTCATGACACGCTGAACGGCAATAACTCCATTGCCCTTGTCGCGCGGAGAGATTCCCGCGATGCCGGATATCGCAGTGTCAATAACCGATTTTATTAAAGAATCCGCCTTAAATCCCGATGCTTTCACAGTCAATGGTTTTATCGTCGCCGGATAGCTGTTTTTCAACAACGCAGCGATGCCCGTCCTGTCAACCTTTACCGGTTTAATGGTGCCATCAGCATTAAAATCCAGCTTATTGGCAAAAACCTGCCGTGTTGTATAGCCATTGCCATATTCCAGGTAAAAGAAAACATATTGTCCGGTGCCTGCCATTTCAAATACATTACCGTGTCCCGGCCCCCAAACATTGGCAGCAATATTCGACTGCGATATAATATCAGGGCCGGAGGGGGCTGAATATGGCCCTAATGGGCCTGTTTTGCTCATCATATAGGCATACACGTAATTAGCACCACCGCTTAACGTGTAAACATAATAATAGATTCCCTTACGCTTAAACAGGAATGGGCCTTCAGAGTAGCCCTGCCGGGAGGTTGATATAACTATTTTATCTCCTGCCAGGCTTTTCCAGTCGGGGCTAAGTTTCGAAATATTTCTTCTGCGCCATACCAGGTAGGCCGATCCGTCATCGTCAACAAACGGTTCGCCGTCAATATCATCCACCACCGGTTTGGCCTCTTCTGCGGCTTTTTCAGGTTCGTTAAAGTAAACGCCGGTACCGGTAGTAAAATGAAATGGCCCTTCGGGTACCGCGGCTGCCAGCAAATAGGTGCCCACCTGCCCGTTGGGTTTAACAATGGTAGCAAACATCAAGTACTGGCTCTCTTTTTTAAACACCTTTCCCGGTGCCCAAAAACGGAAGTACCCCGTTTTATCCGTACCATTCCGGTCCTTGTAACTATAAGGCTTGCTCCAGTCGATGACCGGTAAAACATTGCCGTTGTAGCTCCAATTGATCAGGTCGGGCGACTTCCATACTACAGGCGGTCCCATCCTGTCCAGTTTCTGGTCAATGTCAGATGTACCATACAGATAATATACACCGTTGAACGAGGCTACCGATGGGTCTGCCGAATAATCGGGAATAACCGGATTACGGCCAAGCTGCTGGGCATAACATGCACATTGCAATGCGGTTAAAAAAAGCGGAATGAAGAGATACTTACTCAAATAGTTACACATCGGTACGGTGCTAATAGGGGTTATCTTATTGGTTACAGCGGTTTATATTTCGAGGGCGCCATTGCCAGATGACGGCTCATTTGGTTATATTTTGGAGAGGTAAATATCGCTCATTTCAAAAACTATCAAAGGGGGCAAATTGCTCAAACAACGGGGAGAATAGTATTCAGCGCCCTTAGAAGCCATATTTGATTTATCAACGCCACTCCTTCTTCAAAAATTTCACGAAATTTAACAAACGGGAATGGCCCAACTGAAACAAGGCAATGCCATAACTCATGATATTTCTACATACCCACCAGCTGTTGCACATAACCGGGTAACTATTTTCAATTATTTTTTGCGGCGCCTGTAACCTCTTTTTAAACTGTGTTGTCACAGCTTACAAATACACCATTTAGGTGTTTGAAAAAAGAAATTAATTAACTTATTAAAACTTAAATAAAATGGATACCGGGAATTTAGCACTACTAATGGTAATAATTGTTTCACTTGGCCTGTTTGTGATGATATTTGGCATAGCCTATCTTAGCAAACGCGAAAAGCTGGCAATGATAGAACGTGGCATGGACCCACGCAGTTACAAGCCGCAATCGGCGCCTTATCAAAATTTAAAATGGGGCCTGTTGCTTGTCGGGGCAGGTATTGGTTTGTTTTTAGCATTTGTTTTAGATCATTCTGTATTTCATGAGAATATGAACGATGATAGTGTATTCTTCCTGTACTTATCGCTGATAGCCATATTTGGCGGCGCGGGGTTATTCTTGTCGTACAGAATAGAAAAAAAAGAAGTGCTGGATAAAGACGACGCAAGGCTGGAGAAATAATTTATCCCGATCAAATTAACGCAAAAGGCGTGTCTGCTCTGCAGACACGCCTTTTGCGTTGGGCCTGGGAACTATTTAAGCCGCAACAACTCTTTTCTTAAACCGTGGCTTTATGGCAATGAATAAGATTAACAAAATGGCAGCCCCGCTACCTGCTACGGGTAAATAATCACCGTGTAGTACATAAAAAGTAAGGTCGGAATTTAGGTTGATATCCTGTTTTATGGCGGTCTTGGTCCACCATTTGGTTTGTTGCACTATATCGCCGCGTTGGTTAATAAATGCCGAAATACCTGTATTGGCCGACCGGGCCACCCAGCGGCGGGTCTCAATAGCCCGCAGTTTGGCATAATCCAGGTGCTGGTCTTTACCGGATGTGTTTTCCCACCAGCCATCGTTGGTAATTACGGCTATAAACTGCGCCCCTTTTTTAACCGAGCGTGCAACATACGCCCCCCAGATAGATTCGAAACAAATCACCGGATCGGCACCTATCCCGCTTTGCGAATAGAAAACATCGGCATCCGCCTGGCTGCCGTAAGCCCCGGTGGCGCCGCCAAGATGCTCAAACACGGGCTTTAAAAACGACAGCGCTTTACCAAACGGCAATGATTCGGCCCCCGGCACCAGCCGCGATTTATGGTAAAATTGTACCTTATCCCCATTTTCGATATTTAATGCCGTGCTGAAGCTATCTGCAAACAGGCCGGGTTGTTGTGTTGGGCTTGCTGTGGCCGTTTTGCGGGTGTTGTATAACTTATAAGTTTCGGCACCGGTTAGCAGGTTGCCGTTTTTGTAGTTGCGCAAAAAAGCATGCGCCTGCCTGTAATGGGGGTTTTGCTGGATCCTGTCTTCATCTATATAATCGGGGATAGCGGTTTCGGGCCATAAAAAAAACTCGGTATTGGGTTGGGCTATCTCTTTGGAAAGGTTAATCATAATATCAATCTGGGTGGCCGTCGGGATAGTCCCCTCTTTTTCATAAGGATCGATATTGGGTTGCACGGCAACAATGTTTGATGGATTGCTTTGTTCTGTGTAGTTATAATAAATGCATAACGATAAACCCATCGGCAAAACAATGGCCAGCACAAACCCGCTGATAAGCCTTAACCGGAGTTGTTTTGTTTGAGCCTCGCGCAGGCCAACATAAATTAAAAATGCCAGGATGTTTACCACCCAAACCCAAATGGTGCCGCCGTAAACCCCGGTATACTCATACCACTGGATCCATTGATGGCTTACGGCAAAGCCATTGCCCAGGGTCATCCACGGGAAATTTAAATCCCAGCTTTGATGCAGGTATTCATAACCTATCCACAGGCAAACCAGGCCGGCCAGGCCCCAGCTGCGGCCGGTTAACAACCGCAGGCGATAATATAACCAGCAGGCGGTAGCCATTAGCAGTGGCCCTAAGGAGTAAGGTATTAGGGTAACCGGGATAGCCGCCAGGTTACCAACCTGTTTTAAAGCGTTGTAAACCCAGTAGATAGATGCTGTGTTCCATACAAAAAAACTAATAAATGTGGTGTTAAAGATCTGTTTTCCTTTTTTTGCAGAGGTGGACTGGATAATGTTTTCCATTGCCAGCAGCATAGGCACAAAACCAATAAAAAGCAGGAACGTTGTGTAAGGCGTTGGTGGCCATGCTATCCACAATAACAAACCGGAGAGTATGGCTAATGGAAGATTTTTTTTCATCAATGTATATCAGGGAGTTCTATTTGAAGGTATCGCCCGGGGTTGCAAATTTATCGGCGTTATATTTTTCGGAGTTTCCTTTTGGGATAGATAAAGACTGCCATTTTGATCCGGCTATCATTTTCCCGATAAATACAATCTGGCCTATATGGTAAGGATAATGGGCCAGCTGCCGGTTAATGGCATCTTCAATCCGGTGCGGCTCGTTGCGGATTTTTACTGTTTTTTCCCAGTCTTCGGCGGTTAGTGAATTTAGCGCGTTAAACAAACAATCCCAGCCCTGGTCCCAGGCAGCCATTACCTGTTCGCGGGTGTTAATGGTATCTTCAAATTCTGTATCGCGGTTTCGCCATTCTTTTTCGCCATCGGTAATCAAAAAATTAGTCCAGCGGGATAGCATATTGCCCGATAGGTGTTTGATGATAATGGCGATGCTGTTGCTTTCGGCATTAAACTGCCAAAACAAGTCGGCATCGTTTAATTGCGTAAATGTTTTTTCGCCTAACTTTTTGTAATAGGCAAACTGCGTAATGGCACTATTTAAATAAACCTCCATATGCTATTCTTCGTCGTTATCATCGTCTTTGTACTTGTTCTTTGTTGGCTTTGGTTCGGCCCCGGCCACGCACATTACAAACTCGCCTTTTAGCGGATGTGTTTCAAAATATAGTTTTACTTCGGCAACTGTTCCGCGCACTGTTTCTTCAAACATTTTAGTCAGCTCGCGCGATACCGAGATTAGTCTATCCGCACCAAAATATAGCGCCATTTCATCCAGCGTTTTCAATAAACGGTGTGGCGATTCATATAGTATGATGGTGCGTTCCTCGGTGGCCAAAAACCTGTAGCGGGTTTGGCGGCCTTTTTTTAAGGGTAAAAACCCCTCAAAACAAAACTTATCAGTAGGGAAGCCCGAATTTACCAGCGCCGGCACAAACGCCGTAGCGCCGGGCAGGCACTCCACGGCAATATTAAATTTTAAAGCTTCGCGAACCAGGAAAAAGCCCGGATCGGATATCGCCGGCGTACCGGCATCGGATATCAGCGCGATATTTTGCCCTTGCAGCAAAAACCTAATAATCTCATTTGACGACTGGTGCTCATTATGCTGATGGTGCGCAAATACTTTCTGATGAATGTCAAAGTGTTTTAATAACGGGGCCGATGTACGCGTATCTTCGGCCAATATCAAATCCACCTCCTTCAACACGCGAAGCGCCCGAAGGGTGATGTCTTCTAAATTACCTATTGGTGTGGGTACTAAATATAATTTGCCGGGCATTTCAGTTTGCAGTTAGTAGTTGTCAGTTCGCAGTTGATATTTTGCAGCAGGCATTGATTTGCTTGAAAAGGTTTATAAACCGAATCGTGGAAAAAAACTGCAAACCGCACACTGCAAACTGCCAACTGATTATATCTTTGCCTAAAAAATAAAATAATGCTGCAAGTTAGTTATATCCGGGATAACCGGGAACAGGTTTTGGAACGTTTGGCTGTAAAAAATTTTAAACAGCCCGAACTGGTTGATGAGATAATAGGGTTGGATGATAAACGCCGGTCGACCCAAACCAGTATGGATAACGTTTCGGCCGAGGCCAATGCAGCATCAAAACAAATTGGCGACCTGATGCGTGCCGGCAAAAAAGCCGAGGCGGAAGAGATTAAAGCCAAAACCGGGGCATGGAAAGAGGACATCAAAAAATTTGGCGACCTGCTTGCCGCTACAGAAGAGGATCTTTACCAAAAACTGGTATTACTCCCCAATCTGCCGCACACCTCGGTGCCTAAGGGCTTAACGCCCGAAGAAAACGAAGTTGTTTTAGAGAATGGTGCAAAGCCAGAGTTGCCTGCCAATGCCTTGCCACACTGGGAACTGGCTGCAAAATATAACCTGATTGATTTCGAATTAGGTGTTAAAATAACCGGCGCGGGTTTCCCTGTTTACAAAAACAAAGGCGCTAAACTACAGCGTGCGCTTATCAATTATTTTATTGACGAAGCAGAAAAAGCTGGTTACAGCGAAGTAAGCGTACCATTGATGGTTAATAAAGATTCTGGCTTTGGCACGGGGCAATTGCCAGACAAAGAAGGCCAGATGTATTTTGTAAATGAGGACGAGCTATACCTGATCCCCACTGCCGAGGTGCCTATTACCAACATCTTCCGCGACGTAATATTGAAAGGGGATGATTTGCCGGTTAAACATTGCGGGCACACGCCATGTTTCCGCCGTGAGGCCGGCTCTTATGGTGCGCATGTTCGTGGCCTAAACCGCCTGCACCAGTTTGATAAGGTAGAGATTGTACAAGTAGTGCATCCTGATAAATCATACGAAACCCTGGAGCAAATGAGCGCTCATGTACAGGGCTTATTAAAAAACCTTGGCTTACCATACCGCGTGCTGCGCTTATGCGGCGGCGATATGGGCTTTGCATCGGCTTTAACTTATGATATGGAAACCTGGAGCGCGGCACAACAACGCTGGCTGGAAGTATCATCTGTATCAAACTTCGAGACATTCCAGAGCAACAGGCTTAAACTCCGTTTCCGTAATGCCGAGGGCAAAACACAATTGGCGCATACGCTTAACGGAAGCGCGTTGGCCTTGCCACGGATTGTAGCAACATTGCTGGAAAACAACCAGACTGAAAAAGGTATTAAAATACCAGATGTGTTGGTGCCGTATACTAAGTTTGAGTGGATTGATTAAGTAGGGCAAAAACATTATACTATTTTAAGCGAGTTTAGGTTCGCTTAAAATAGTATTCCCGGCAAAGCTCATTTCTAAAACATCGTATCTTTTACCTCTTCCGCATGTATCGGGTAATCTGTAGTATAATGCAGGCCGCGGCTTTCTTTCCTGAGCATGGCCGATTTTACGACGATAAACGATACCTGGATCAAATTGCGCAGCTCGCACAATTTTACCGATAGCTTGGTTTTTTTATAAAAATCCTCTGTTTCTTCATATAATAACTTCAACCTGCGCAAAGCCCTTTCCAGCCTGAAATCTGAACGGACGATGCCAACATAATCGTTCATCAGCTTTTGCATTTCGCGCACGTTGTGTGTTACCAAAATATCTTCGTTTGATAGTTGTACGCCATGCTCGTCCCAATCGGGAATATTATCGGGTATCACATTTTGTTCAAATTTATTTACCGCGTCTTCATAAATACGGTGTGCAAAAACCAAGGCTTCTAATAAGGAATTGGATGCCAGCCTGTTGGCGCCATGCAGGCCGGTCGATGAGCATTCGCCGCAGGCATACAACCTTAATATAGATGATTGCCCAACATGATCAACCATAACACCCCCACACATATAATGGCAGGCCGGCGCAACGGGGATCATGTCCTTGGTCATGTCTATCCCAATTTCAAGGCATTTGGCATATATATTGGGGAAATGGTTTAAAATATCTTTTTTACTGCGATGGCGGATATCCAGGTATACAAAGTCTTCACCTGATTTTTTGATCTCGGCATCAATTGCCCTCGCTGTAATGTCCCGGGGCGCTAGTGACTTACGCGGATCATATTCCTGCATAAATTCCTCACCATTGGTACGTTTTAAAACACCGCCAAAACCACGCACCGCCTCAGATATCAGGAACGACGGATATTCACCCGGATTATATAAGGCGGTAGGGTGAAACTGGATAAACTCCATATTCCTTACTTTACCCTTTGCCCGGTAAACCATTGCTATACCATCTCCTGTGGCAATTGTAGGGTTTGTGGTAATAGAATAAATATGCCCCGCACCACCCGATGCCATCACCGTAACTTTCGATAGTATTTTTTCTACCACATTACTCTCGGTATTGAAAGCATAAATGCCATAACAGGTAATATCGCTGCTCGATTTACCTACCAATTCGCCCAAATGGTGCTGGGTAATCAGGTCGACTGCAAAATAATGTGTCAGAATTTCAATATTAGGGTTCTTGTGGATCTCTTCTAATAACGACCGTTCAATTTCCAGCCCGGTTACATCCTTATAATGCAGCACCCTAAATTCGGAATGGCCGCCCTCTTTGGCCAGGTCGTAAAGGCCTTCATTTGTCTTGTCAAAATTGGTTCCGTAGTCAATAATTTCGTTAATCCGCTCCGGGCCTTCTTTAACTACGGCTTCCACAACTTCGCGGTCGCAAAGGCCGTCGCCGCTTATTAAGGTGTCTTCAATGTGTTTTTCAAAAGAATCTTCCTTTTTATCAACAACCACTGCTACTCCGCCCTGGGCATACTTAGTGTTCGATTCGTCTTCGTTTGATTTTGTAACTATCAGCACCTTACCGTGTTTGGCTGCCTTAAGGGCAAAACTCAATCCGGCGATGCCCGATCCTACGATCAGAAAATCAACATTTCGGGTCATATTTTATGTATATATGTGTAAAAGTACACTTTGTGTTAATAACCGGTACAAAAGATGTTAATTTCGTGTAAACAAATAGCTAACAAATAAACTAAGTGTGGATAACCCATCTTTTAATGACGAAAGTGAGAAATTTTTGAGCGACTTTTGCGCAGTTTAAACACTAAAGTTAACATTTTGCAGGTTACCTAATTATTAACAAATAACTTTTTAAATTAAAATTTGATTGTCATACAAATCACAGGATCAATTCAATAGAAAATAAAAACCTGTGGAAAATTGTTAATAAAAAGTGAAAAACAACTTTTAGGGAACTTTTTTAAATGACTTTTGCACATAACTAACACCATAACAAACAATAGTTTTATTTATATATAAAATTAGTTGTTATTAATTGATTTGTTGAAATGGATATCTTCGAAGAAATAAATGTGACAGGATTTGTGGACGAATACATCGACCCAACCCTTGACTTGTTTGATGAAATTGAAAAACTCAAAAAGGAAAAAAATGCAGTCATTTTGGCCCATTACTACCAGGATCCCGATATACAGGATATTGCAGATTATATT
>Ga0075366_10000033_pt1 | contig 48091 bp, 57 predicted proteins | sample EndMethybrTD3031_FD_72351 | JGI IMG/M metagenome (GOLD analysis project Ga0075366, IMG submission 72351) | Populus endosphere microbial communities from Tennessee, USA - Endosphere MetaG P. TD hybrid TD303-1 | ecosystem: Host-associated > Plants > Roots > Endosphere | place: USA: Tennessee...
GGGGTTTTATAATGCTGGCGACATAAGCGCCGAGCAGATTACCGCTGCACAGCACAAGCAAGCCGCACAGCAAACATACGACGAGGCCTTTACAGCTGCAACGAGCGGTGACTATGATTTGGTTATTTGTGATGAGATTAATAACGCAGTACATGACGGGCTCTTAACGCTGCAGCAACTTGAAGCACTTATCGATAAGCGATCACCCACAACCAGTCTGTGTCTTACGGGTCGCAACTTCCCAGAATCCCTTTTACCGAAAGTAGATATTGCTACCAACATGACTAAAATCAAACATCACTTTGATGATAAGTTTCTTGCCAACCAGGGTATTGATTACTAACACACGCCAGACATATATTGACTTATTAGTAATTGCTACCTACACTCAAAAAAATTCCAAACCATGACAGAATACACACAACCACCCATCCCGAATATCGATATCGACTCTTTATCCGAAGTTCCTGATTTTATTTTTAATGATGTGGACATTTTGCTCGACGAACTCCGTCCTGCTGCGCAAGTATCGCTGGAGTCTTGGCGCGATTCAGACAACGTGAGGCAGCGCATTCACCATCAAGCAACTGGGCGAAAACTTCATCCCAGAGATGCAGCCCTCTTGCTTGCCGCCGAGCAACACTGCACTGCCGTATGCAAAGAATATGCCGATACTGAATTAGCGCGAGGCACAATACTTGAAAAAGTTGAGGCCATTACCACAATTGCCAATACATCAGTGGACTTTATTAGAGAAAAAGACAACCGCAAAGGCAAGAATGCTCCGCCAACCGCCGTTAACATGGCAACACTGCGTGCCTTTCAGGCTTCACGTATTGTGGCCCTAGGCATGCAGCAGGTTGTGCACGATGAGTTGATGGCTATTGCAGCCGACAATGAGTACACCATGCCTCTTACTATACGTCTCACGGGGGTACTTGGCCGCAATCCAACCCCCGCAGCAACGCCAGAGGGTGAACTAGCACGCATTTTAGCAACCGTGCACCATCAGCAGCCACGCCAAAACTTTTTGCTTGATGCCTTTAGGCGATGCCTGCCTGTAGAGCACGAACTTAGCGATGATTTCCTAAGGGCTGGCCTCACTAACAGCGACCCAGCCATACGGCCCAAACTAGGTGCCGTCATGGACAGCTTGCAGCTTCATATAAAGCTCATGAGCGAACAACGCCCTTCCGCATTGCCAGAGCAAGCATGTGCCACCGAAGGGTTGGCAGCATACATCGCTTGGCTCAAAGAGCAAGAATGGCCCGCCGAGCTTCAGCAAGGTCTTACTGAATACGCCGAGCGCGAACGACAGACAATGATACGCAAACTCGAGGAGCGTCTTGCGCCACATTTTGTGCCTGGCCGCGAGTTTTATCGCATAACACCACCTAGTAAAATTGAATAATTAACAATGAAAGTTTAGCCATGTCAGAAACAACCGGAACCCCAGAAACGCCAGAGACCGCCCCCGTTCCGATTGTGTTGCCCGAGAGTATTCCTCAGGCTCTCGGGGCATTGGCCCTCCTCACACCAGAACAAGAAAAGCTCCGTCAGGCTTGGCGGGAACAAACGTGCCCAGAAAGTAGAGTAGAGGGGTTTTTAGAAGCGAATGTCGATATTTTTGTTGCCTCAGGGCAAGCCTGGAGGTACATCAAAGACGGCCAAGAAGAGCTTACCCAGATTAGCGTGGAGGCCAGCAAACAGCACGACCTGCTCTTTAGCGGTCAGAATCGTAAAGCACGTCGGCAAGCATCAAAAAGTGGATACCTTAATACACCGGCAGCCACTTTTGCTCATGTTAAGCACGGCGCATCAATGGGATTTAGCGGCCTCGAAGGCGAAACAGTACAAGAAAAGATCATCAACTTCGCAGGTCAAGTAGTTGAACTGCAGGATGAATATCAGCATGGCATCGAGGGTGTAAAAGGAGTGGGCGCTAACTTTATACGGCATGCGGCCAGGCTACTCGACGGGCACTTATGGGCTAATGCTACACAGCAACTGGCAGAGCAAGAGACATTTGAGCTTTTAGACACTCCGGAGACAAGTCGTAGTTTTGTGCAGCGATTGCACGAGCTGGCAGCTAACGCTCGCAGTGGATTGGTCGAATATCCGGGATTTCTCGAAATTATAGCCCTTAACAATGCTGTTGAAGGCAAGGAAGGCTTGTTGCGGCATGCGGCTAGTAAAGGCGCACTATCGTCTCCACATTATGCCCAAGAATTTTTGCAAAACCCCTCAGTATCGCATAGCCGAGAGGCGGGGATTGCCTTTAAGGCCATTCAACTTTCGGCGCAGTTCTTTAGGAACCGGCCACAAGCTGAAAGTCTCGAAAAAAGCTTTATGGATTTTATAGCCGACTCAACAGACGAATGGCCGCAAGACCTGCGTAATGGCCTTGAGGTGTACACCCTAGCTCGCAATAATGCTGCCTTTGAGGCTCTGGAGAATGCTGTTAAGCCTTCGTTGCGTACCGGAAGGCTCCCAGCGCAAGTTCACGGGACATCAAAAATTCAAGTTTTAGGAAATGGAGCCTTGGTTAAAACTAAACGGCTTAAAACAACCGATCGTAAAGGCCAGAAGCATATAGTTCCGTCTTTTACTATCGGCAAAGAAGGCCAAGATCACGAAGATATCACCGAAGAAAAGCAACCACCAATCACGAAGTTTGCCTTCTTTATGGGCAATGGCGGGCGCGAAGACCGTTTTTCGCTGGGCCCCGTGGGCGATATTGATACCATACTAGAGAAGGGCCAGCTGCGTGACTACATTCAAGGCTTTGTAGGCGAAAACGCCCTCGAAGGTGCCATTAAGGCTGGCCTCGAGAGCCTATCAGTAGATCCCTTTAACCGTGAGCGCACCACACGTCTAGTAAAAGGTGGCTACGTTTTAGATGGCACACAGCACCGCATGCGACGCTTGAGCCTCCAACGTTTTCCGGGCATTACAACAGGTAGAATTGGCAATAAGACACGTATTTTTTATGACGTTGTTGTAACACCAGATGGCCCGGTAATTGGCATATATGGCGCTGTGTTTAAGCAGGATTCAGAAAAGCCTGACCGGCTTCCGAGAAGATAGGGTATTATAGGTACGTGCCAAATCTTAAACATTCGCCAGTATCAGCCGCTACAGAATTACCACATTATTTACTTATTTGGCGTAATCCCGGCAGTACCAACAATCAAAAAGCCGATACCATTATTGCAGACCTTAAAGCCTCTGGCATGTTTAAAGATATTCTAGTAATTGAGACTGAGCACCGCAAATACAAGCAAAACCAAAAACGCCTATTGCAAGCACTGCGGCAGACAGGCGGAGATGCCTGGATAGCTATCGCCGGCGGTGACGGCACTATTGGCGCTGCAGTAAATGCGCTTAAAGATAGTGGCATTACTATGCCAACCTTACTACCTCTTCCGACTGGCAATAGCAACGACATTGCTACTATGTTGCATGGCAAAAAACGAGTCAGCCCTCGCAACTTGTCTAGAGCGCATGTTGTTCCCGTGCATACGCTGAGTTGCAAACTTACTGCCGATGATGGCACCACGTTAACTCGCGACGCGATTGCTTACATTGGATTTGGCATTACCGGCCAGAGTGCTCAAATTATTAATGCTCCGACGCACCGCAATCATTCGACAAGGCCAAATCTAAGCCATCTGCACCGAAGAATGCGAGAAATCCGCCGCTTTGCGGACGTGCTACAGCAAGCTGTGCCTTTTACCATTCAAGAAAAGGGCGATACTAAGGTGCTCTTTGAGCGTATTATTACTAACGGCCAGCGTATGGCTAAATATTTTCACTGGCCTGTTGAACTTTCAGAAGAAGCCTTTCACGATATTGTCGTTGAACAACTTGGACCGATGCGCACCGGTAAAGACCTTATTCGCATGACCCGTGGCAAAGAACCAGGCAACCGCACCAGCAGCAATGACACCATAAGTTTTACCGTTTTAACGCCGGTTTTGGCGCAGCTCGACGGCGAAACGCTACAAATTCCTACGGGTACGACAGTAACAATTTCTCACAGCCGTACGCCATTGCACTTCGTGGGACTTCGCTAACATACCTTTTGCGTGTTTGACTCTTGGCCAAGCCTAAGTATACTGTCACGCATATGAGTCAACGCCGTTTGCTAACCAAGAAAAATATTACCCTTTTAAGTACTGCCGTTGTGGCAATTATTGCCGCGCTCAACCAAAGTGGTGCTTTGCCGCAAAATGTTGCTGACTCTGCCAAGCAAAATCAGCCAGGCCTCTATTCGGTTGTCCGTTTTATTGACGGTGACACTATTGCTGTAGACATGAACGGCAAAACTGAATCGGTACGCATGATTGGCATTGATACGCCCGAAACGCACAAGCCTAATAGTCCTGTACAGTGCTATGGGCCTGCCGCTTCGGCTTATACTAAGAATATAATCGGCCAGCAAAAGGTTCGACTAGAAGCCGACAGCAAAAATACCAACCGCGACCGCTACGATCGACTGCTTCGTTATGTTTACCTGCCCGATGGGCGGTTGATAGCTAAAGAATTGATTAGCCACGGCTACGGCTTTGCCTATACACAATTTCCGTTTAGTAAAACCGAAGAATTTGTGGATGCCGAAAAGTCAGCCGAACAGGCCAAGGCCGGACTATGGGGCAACTGCGCGGTAACAGTGCAGAGTAACGGGCGTAAACAAACTAATAATTTATAGTTTTGCCGGTGATCAGCCGCGTGATCTTTTCGGTAACATACACGCCGATACTGCCCAGCCACACAAGGCCCGCCATGAGCAGTGTACAAAAACTCGTAAAGCGCGAGATATTATGAATGCGAAAAGTACGCGGCCACATGAGCATATAAGGCCACAGTAATTTATGGTCAGTCATAATACGCCGCGCAACTGCCTGAACGCGTAACCAAGGTAGGTATCGCACCTCAAAGCCCGCTTTGTGCAAATGAATCCCCAAATCAAGGTCTTCGTGAATATCGGTACGAGCACAAGTATTCGCTGCAACTGTCTGCCATATCATACGCGGCAAAGCCATATTGGAACCCCAAGGCAGGTAGTATCCCAGTAATAAGCGGTTGGAGCGGTGGACAAAAAAGTTATAGCCGTGCCCGGTAAGCCTACCGGTTAATAAATTGTAAAAGCGGCAACCGCCTGTAAGCACCCGGCTGGCGTTTTGACTATCCGCATAAAATTGCTGGACATGTTCAATCCAATTAGGGGGCAGGATAGTATCAGCATCAATTCGAGCAATAATGTCACCCGTAGCAGCATTAAACCCACGATTGCGGGCAAACACAATGCCTTTGCGTTCTTCATGCAAAACAGTCACAAAAGGAAATCCACTAGCAATTGCCGCAGTATTGTCGGTAGAAGCATTATTAACTACCAACGTTTGATAGGCAGGCTGGGTTTGGTTGGCGATTGCTCGTAGGCTCGCCTTTAGGTGGCGCTCTTCATTATAGGCTGGTATAACTATACTAACGCGTACGCGTGCTTGGCTCATTCTGATTAGTGTAACGTATTTATGTTCAAGACCACATCATATCGCACTCAGCTTAAGGCTCTCCCTAAACTATTAGGCAAGGCCTATTTGAGCTACTGGCGCAAAAGTCGTTGGAGTAAAGCCGTCATTATTATATTGGCCACCGGATTTGTACTGTTAGCCAGCATGTACGGCGTTGCCCGCTGGTATATGTCGACCCAAGCCAGCAAACCCCTCACAATAGGCACCACTTTTATTCCAGCATACGCACAAAGCCTTGGCGTTGAGCCGCAGCAAACTATGGATGCTTTACTGACCGATCTAAACGTAAAGCACCTCCGTTTGGTGAGCTACTGGGACCAGCTGGAGCCACAAGATGGCGTGTATGACTTTAAGCCGCTTGACTGGCAGTTTCAAAAAGCCGAAATAGCTGGCGCTAAAGTTAGCCTAAGCTTAGGCTTACGCCAGCCTAGATGGCCCGAGTGCCATATGCCCACCTGGGCAGCAACCATGCCGCCAGAGCAGTGGCAGCCAAAGCTCAACAACTTTATTGAAGCCGTGGTAAGCCGCTATAAGCATTCACCAGCTCTCGAAAGCTATCAACTCGAAAACGAATACTTCCTAAAAGGATTTGGTCTCTGCACCGACTTTAGCCGCGACCGCTTAATTGCCGAATACGACACCGTTAAGCGAACTGACCCCAGCCACCCAGTAATTGTTACCCGCAGCAACAACGCCATTGGCACACCACTGGGCAAACCGACTCCCGATATTTTTGGTGTGTCTATCTACAAACGAGTGTGGAGTATGCCTATTGGTCGCTACCTGGAGTATCCATTCCCAGCATGGTATTACGGCTTTTTGGCTGGGGTGCAAAAAATCACCACCGGCAAAGATATGATTATCCACGAGTTGCAGGCCGAAACGTGGCCGCCCAACGGACAGGGCATTACCGATACAAGCCTAGAAGAACAGAACAAGTCTATCGATGCTAAGCGCTTTGCAGATCGAATTGAGTATGGCAAGGGTACGGGGATTCGCACGATGTATTTGTGGGGTAGTGAGTATTGGTATTACCGTAAGGTAAAGTTGAATGATCCTTCGCTTTGGAATGTCGCCAAAGACGCTTACCGTACTAGCCAGCGCTAAAAGAAGGGCACATATAAAAAATGCGTGCGTTACACGCGGGTTATTTTTCTGTTAGTCAAATAACACCGGTTGCACTACGCTGGACCCTCATTTTTATATGTGCCCTTCTTTTAGTTAAGTCGGTTGCCTGGCTCATCTCTGGTGCAGGCATTACGAGAGCCCAGGAAGTCTATTGATATTGTTCGGAATTGGTACAATGTATTTATGTCTCATAAGCTTCCAACTATCGCTGCTATCCCCAATTACAACATGGCGCCTTCGTTGCAGCCACTATTGCAGCAAATGGTAGAGCAACCTAATCCTTACGACTATATTTATGTGCTCGATGACGCTTCTACCGATGACTCTCGAGCAGTCGTAAAGGGGTTCGGGCAAGACGTGCGGCTGATTGCTGGCAATACGAATGTGGGAAGTGGTGGTAATCGCAACCGTATATTAGAAACTCTGTGCCATGCCAATCATAGTGCCTTGATTCACTTTGTAGACGCCGACGTAACTTTAGACACCGACGAGCATGGCAAAACTATTAACCCAGTACCAGAGATTGCCGCTGATTTACTCGAAAATACGCACCACACAGCCTTTGTTGGCGGATTGGTGCGCAGCGAAAATGGCAAACAAATGTCGCTCAACTATGGCCCACTTTTTTCGGCGCACACGCATCTTACGGGCTTAGCGCAAGTGCTCAGCTACGATAATCCAGCTCGACGCCGCAGGTTCGCCAAGCATTTGCAAGAATACCCCGATCCCAATAAGACACCCGCGGCTAAAAATGTGCACTGGGTAAGCGAGGCTAATCTTTTAATTCATTCTGGCGTACTAGCCCGTTTGGGTGGGTTTGACCAGAGACTTTGCGGCCACGACATTCAGCCGCTCTCGCTGCAAGCCAAAAAGCAGGGTCTTGTGGGACGCTTTGACCCCTCATTTGCCGTAACCCATCATCCATACGGCGAGCATCCACCGACACGTGATTTAAGACGCAAGTTAGCTGCAATTGGCGTTGTTCGCTACCACAGTAGCTGGCGTAATTTTGTTTTTCCCGACGGCTTATTTCGCCCGCAACCACCCACAGCCTAATCTACCCCTGGAAAGACAGTCGCAACTCCGCTACAATACAGCCTAGCTATGAAGAAAAAACAAGGCCACACTAAACAGATTCTCAATCGCCGGGCTCGTCACGACTATGAGCTGGGCGATAGTTTAGTGGCAGGCATTCAACTAACGGGAGCCGAGGTCAAGGCACTGCGCACCGGCCATGGGCAACTGCGTGGCGCCTATGTAACGGTTAAAGATAATGAAATTTGGCTGCTCAACGCCACCATTAGTGGCACCAGTGGCATTCTTATCGACGAGCAAACACAAACCAGAACTCGCAAGCTATTGGCAAAACGCCGCGAAATTGATGCACTTATTGAAGCCAAACAGCAGGGCAAAACGATTGTACCTCTGGAGATCCTTACACAAGGTCGCCACATTAAAGTACGTATTGCTATTGGGCGTGGTAAAAAGCAGTACGACAAGCGCCAGACACTTAAAGCACGTGACGCTGAGCGTCAAAAAATAACCGTCGTACGCTGACCCAAAGTACCCTATATAAATAATGAGGGTCCAGCGTAGTGCAGCCGGTGTTTGCTGCTCTAGGCAAAGCAAACCCGCGCGAAACGCACTCATTATTTATATAGGGTACTTTGGGTCAGTGGGGCACTATATTTGGTATATACGCATTGCCGCCACACGCCGACATACTGTATACTGGTAGAGTTAGCTGAAGGGTTATATGAAGATTGCCATAATGGTTCGAGGGTACCTACCGGCGCCCCGTCCTAAAGACTTAATATATGCACCTATTGACCTAGCGATCGCCATTAGCGAAGGACTCGTTAAGCGTGGTCATTCCGTTGATTTCTACGGCCCATTGGGCACCAAAATTGGACACGGCGTACGTGTCATCACTAATAATTTGCGTCCTCTGGCGCACGACCAAAAAGAAACAGGCGAGCTGTTTCATGATATTGGCCGTCTAACACACTACATTCCAGCTTTGTGGGACGAGTACTTAGCAGTCGAAATGTTTAAGCGCGCCCACAAGGGCGAGTACGACATTTTATGCTTTGAACACCCAGAGGTAGGCCTTTCTTTGGGAAGGATGCACCCCAACGTGCCCGTAGTTCACGTACTCAACGACCCTATTTTTGCGTGGTACCGTGAAATTTTTGAATTGTTTGAATCCCCAAACCAGCATTATGTTTCTATATCTAAAAACCAACGCCGAGATGCACCAGATTTGCCATATTTAGATAACATCTATAATGGCGTGCCGATTGAGCAATTTCCGTTCTGCGATAACCCCGAAGACTATTTGCTGATTGCAGGCCGTATTGTACCCGAAAAAGGCTTTAAAGAGGCCATTCAGATTGCCAAGCAAACAGGTGATCGCCTGCTGATTATTGGCCCGGTATATCCCGAGAGCCAAGACTATTTTGACCAGTACATTAAGCCGCACCTGAGTGACCAAATTTTATACCTCGGTTACGTAGAATATACCCAGATGTGGCGTTATTTCCAAAAAGCTAAAGCCTTTTTGACCCCTGTACAATGGGAGGAGCCTTTTGGCCTAACGACTATTGAGGCTATGGCTTGTGGTACACCAACTATTTCCTTACGCCGTGGTGCCGCACCCGAAATTATCGTAGACGGTAAAACTGGCTTTGTCTGCGACAGTATTGCCGAAATGGCCGCAGCCGTGGGCAAGATCGACCAAATCAAGCGTGTGGACTGTCGTGAACATGTTAAGCAAAACTTTTCTCTCGACAAAATGGTCGACGATTATGAACGTGCCTTTAAGTCACTTCTTAAAAAGCATACCAAGACTGCCACGCAGCGCGGACGCGACTTGGTTAAACAGATTAAAAAGGCAACGGTGGCTAAATTACCACCGCTTCCACACAAGCCCCACAAATCTGCCGTAGGCCGCAAAATCGACCAAAAGTTCGAGCAAATTGTGCAACAAATTACCGAAGAAGCCCAAGACGACGCCAAGGCAGCCTAAACTCTTGCTTGTCTGTCACTTTTTCGCTATAATCACCCTTGTTACATTTGATATTCCGGGGTAGCTCAGCGGTAGAGCGGGTGGCTGTTAACCACTAGGTCGCTGGTTCGAATCCAGTCCCCGGAGCCAATTTGAAACTTAGCCAGAACTATACATTGGTTCTGGCTTTTTATATCTGTGATAGGTCAAAATATAAAGGCGTCCTTAATCCATCTTAAGGACAAATGCTGATATGATAAAAGCATGAAATTAGTTCTCGCGTCGGCAGGGTTTTATACGCCCGAAATTGTCAGTACTTGCGTTAAGTTGGTCGGCAAGTCCAAAGACCAGATTAATATTGCAGTTATTAACGAAGCCTATGCGGTAGAGCATGGCGACCATGGGTGGGTGCTCGATGACCTTAATCGTATTAAGCAAAACTTTACGGGCCGTATGGAACTGGTAAATATATTGGCGCTTGATTTACAAACGATTATGCAGCGTTTGCGGGCAGCTGATGTTATTTTTGTGGTTGGTGGCCACACCGATTACCTTATGCATATTTTGCGCAAGACTGGCGTTGCTCAATTATTACCCCAACTCCTGCAGAGCAAGGTATATGTTGGCAGTAGCGCCGGTTCTATGATCTTAGGCAAAAGAGTCTCCAGTCGCGCCTACCAGCGATTATATGGCGAACAGAATACCTATGGCACTACAGATTATTTGGAGTTGGTAGATATGGCCATTAAGCCGCACTATAATAATCCACTGTTTCCGAATAACAACCGAGAGGTGTTGTTAGACTTAGCCAAAGATTATCCTGGTGTTATCTATGGGCTAGCCGACAATACCGCACTTGTTATTGATGGTGACCAACAGTATATAGTTGGCCCACAGAGCCTAAAAATCAAGAATGGCCTAGCGCTCGAAGAAGCCTAAGCCTACGGCGCGGTTTTGAGCTTTAAAAAGTTGACCATGGCTGTAAAGGCGCGCTCGCCATCGGCATTTACCGTAAATTGGTATTCGTGCGGCAGGGCTGGTTGGTGATTAGGCGCATAAAATAATGGCGTTACGTCTACACCCAAAGAGGTGAGTTTGTCGGCAAGCGGCTTGGACTGCACATTAGTGAGTGGATCGGCGTTACCGCCGGTTATAAAGGTTGCAGGGAAGTCTTTGTTTACATGATAATAGGGCGACATCTGCTTGACCACCTGGCTGTGCTCGGGACTACGTTGCCCAGAATAGGCCCACACCGAAACGTCATCGCCCCAGCCGACAATTTTAGGCAATGTGTCGTCTGGGTGAGCCAGGGCGTCCATTTTATAAATGCCGCAGTACAGCAAAACGCCAGCTAATTGTGATGGCTTTAGGCTGGGTTGGATACCGACTTCTTTTGCATAGCTCGGACTGGTTATGAGAGCGGCCATCTGGCTAGAAAGTTGAGCGCCAGCCGAGTCACCAGACAGCACAATTTTATTAGGATTAATATGCAGCCTTTGGGCGTTTGCCACTATGTACGCATGGGCGTCATTTATTTGATGAATGGCTGTTGGATAAGTTTTATTAGGTGCCAAAGAATAATTAAGCGCAACAACCACAAAGCCCTGATCGGCCAAGCGCTTGTAATAAGGAGTGGCATCTTTTTTATTGCCCGAGAGCCAAGCACCGCCATGCGTCCATATAACAACTGGCAACGTTTGATTGGTTTTGGCTGTTGATTGTGGAATATACACATCCAACCGAGCATCGGAGTCGTGGGCACGATATGCCTGATCAGCAATTACCTTAACGGGGTAATTTGGTAGCTTTTGTTCCAGTTGCGCCAGTGTTTTGGCGCCGCCGCGGTTAAATACCGTACGGATAACCAATGCGCCAGGCCACGGGCTCACCTTAAAGGCAATCGCTATGGCCAAAATAATACTAAGTAAGCCAACAACAGTAACAATAAACCACTTGTGTTGATAAAAATGCGTTTTGTGACCAGAAATTTTATTGTGTGGTTTAGTGTTTTTAGAAGCGCTCATGGTTATACCTATTAGTATACCAGCATAAGCAGCGTACAATGATAGTAGTAAAGTGGGGGAGCTTGCATGTCTACTGCGTGGCAGGAACAACAAAAATCTTACTGGCTGCAGGATAGCCCTCCGACTCATTTTCCGAAGCTGGCCGACGACCTTGTCGTAGATGTTGCCGTAATTGGCGGTGGCATTGCTGGTATTACTACTGCCTTTGTGTTAACACAAATGGGTCTTAGGGTGGCCTTGATCGAAAAGAATACTATCGCCAGCGGCACAACCGGTGGTACTACCGGCAAGGTAAGTATTCAGCATGGGCTATTTTATACTGAACTAATAGAGCGTTTTGGCAAGCAAAAAGCGCAGGTATATGCCAATGCCTATAAGACAGCGCTGCAAGATATTAAAGACATCATCAGCACATACAATATCGATTGCAGTTGGACGGCGCAAGATAGCTTTGTGTACACCACCGATAAGCATAAAGTGAGTGCCTTTAAAAAAGAGGCTCATGCCGCCAGCAGTCTGGATCTGCCAGCAAGTTTTGAAACCCACGTAGATCTGCCTTTTCCTACAGTTGGCGCCGTCAAATTTGCTAATCAAGGTTACTTTAACGCTGCGGCCTATACCAAAAAATTAGCCCAGCTTATAAATACCGGGGGTAACTTTGTATTTGAACATACCGAAGCCAAAGAAATTACCGATGGCAAACCATGCCGTATTGTCACCAAACACGGCAGCCTAACCGCATCACAGATTGTTATAGCTACTAAGGTGCCGCCAGCGCCGCTGGCAGCTCGCTTTACCTATGCCAGCCTCGAGCATCCGCACACATCGTATATCGTTGCAGGGCAGAGTAGTCTACGACTTTCGGGCATGTATATTTCGCCAGATGCAGAACAGTACTCCATTTTGCCAGTTTTAGACAAAGGCAAAAATCTTATATTAGTTGGAGGTCAGAACCATATTCCGGGGCTGGGCATACCCCACCGACGATTTCAAAAACTCGCTACATATGCGGCAGAGAAATTAGACGTTACCACCATAGACTACAAGTGGAAGGCCATGGATTATATGGCTTACGACAAGCTCCCACTTGTAGGCCCATTACATAGGTGGTCTCGGCATATTCTGGTTGTTGGTGGATTTAAAAAATGGGGGCTCACAACAAGCATGGTAGCAGCCCGCATTGTGCAAGATTATGTAACCCAACAACATACACCGCAAAGAAAGTTGTTCTACCCGCACCGCCTGAGCGTTTCAAGGGCCATACCGCGGGCAGTTGTCCAGGAGATTAAGCTCTTGTTCAAATAATCAAAAGGTGAGGGGCTAGGTTAAAAAGACCAGAACAAACAGCAAGGCTGCTGACATTTTGGCATAGAAAAGCGGCGCCGCCTTGAAGTGGCGCATAGTTTCGATAATGACTAAACCGCATATAAAGTAAAACGGAATATTCTGGAAGGATGTAACGTGCCATAAATCACCCGGAAAGTAGTAGTACATGTAATCGCCCAGCAAAAACTTAGCGCTAACTGTGAGAGCGGCTTCTAAAAATAAAGCCTCAATGCAAAAGATAGTCGCCAAGTGCAGTGTTTTGGTAATAGATCGCGCACGTAGTGTGCCGTGCAGCAGGTATAAATGAAATCCGTATAATCCCCATACCACAACGGCGTACGACGAAGTATATGCATTATGAATAGGCAAAATATTGTATTCCCATAATGGTCGGCCCACGACCGCTTTGTATACTGTGTCTAGGGCAATCTCGCCGAATAGGCCGATGAGTGCCACTCCCATAAAATACATCAGCGCCATTTGGGGCTCCACGGCCTTCCAGCGTCGAGCGATCAAACAGTTGAGGCCGTAAAGAATAGCCGCCCATGTTAAACCAAATAGAATTAAGCTTATAGCGCTCATATCTTATCTATAATACAGTACTGATACCTTTTTTACAGAGGTAAAATAGGAGATGTGACTATTTTGTGTTATTATAGTTTTAGCAAGTTGATCTGACCTGATCCAAGCGTATAGTAGCCGCGTGACCCGCAACACTCTATTCTCGGCTATAGCGAAGACTGTCTCGCAAAAACATTACGCTTATAGAAAGGCAGAAAATATTATGACTACTAAACTCTTTGTGGGCCGACTCTCTTTTGGTACTACCGATGAAAGCCTCCTGGCACTTTTTGAACAATTCGGTGTTGTTGTGAGCGCACGCGTTGCTACCGACCGCGACACTCGTCAATCTCGAGGCTTCGCCTTTGTAGAAATGGAAAGCAAAGAAGCTGCCGACAAAGCAATTGCTGAACTCGACGGCAAAGACTTCGAAGGTCGCCAGATTGTTGTAAACGTTGCTCGTCCACGCGAAGACCGCCCACAAGGTGGCAACAACTTCCGTAAGTTCGACCGTCGTTAATACACGCTCGCTCTCATAAACTAAAACAAGGGGCAGGTGCAGCATGATGCATTTTATAGGCCACACTCGTAATGGCGCAGCAGTACGAGTTGATTTAGTGCACTCAAATGCTGCCAAAAATATCAGCCGACAACCTCGGCTGCTCACCTTGGCGTCTGAAGCGCTGCGCGAAATTACAGCCAAAAAGAGCGGACAAATTATTGAACATAATATGGGTCGTACTATCGGCTATGATTTTGTGGTAGACGCCACGAGCGCTCTTACGATCTTTTATGCTAAACCCATAAAAGATACGGTGTATACACGGTTTATTAAACACGCTAAGCCATCTTCGTCTTCGTGTTTAACCATACATCTAACACGAGATGGCAAGAGCAACGATTATCTATTGAACGATGTCTGGATTGGTCAAAGCACGCCCCCTAGACCTGGTGATACAGACGAAACCAATGCTAGCAAAGATTACTGGGCAAACCATGCGCTTGTGTTTGATAATCAGCCTATCCAATCGCAAAGTATTACCAAGGACTGCCCTTACTAATCTGTTAGAATAAAGCTATGAAATACGTAGCCCTTCTTCGCGGCATCAATGTTGGCGGCAATCATAAAGTAAGTATGCAAGAGCTCAAGTTGCTGTTTGAAAAAACAGGCATGGAGCAAGTAAAAACCTACATTAACTCTGGTAATGTAGTGTTTTCGTCGGAGGTGAAGTCTAAAGCTACACTTACCGATGCGCTCCAAACTGCCTGCAAAACAGCTTTTGGCTTTGATATTGCTATTCTTATTTTTTCGGCAGACGAAATAGCCGCTATTGCCAAAAAACTACCAGACAGCTGGACTAATGATGGCGTTATGAAGTGCGACGTCATTTTTTTGTGGCCAGAAATTGACCACCCCGATATAGTTAACAAGGTAACTATCAAGCCAGATGTTGACGATGTGCGCTATACGCCGGGTGCAATTTTATGGGGCATGCAGCGTGAGCTAGCTACTAAAAGTGGCTTGTACAAATTAGTAGGGACTGCTTTATACAAGCAAATGACCGTACGTAATTGTAACACCTTGCGTAAATTAGCTTCGTTTTTAGCAGAGTAGACAGTACCATTATGACTATGGTAGATATCCACAAAGCCGCAGGCATTATTATTCAAGATCGCAAACTATTATTTACTCGGGCAGCCGACATGGATTTCTTTATTGATCCGGGTGGTAAAATCGAGCCAGGCGAAACTGCTCAGCAGGCTTTGGTTCGTGAGCTCAAGGAAGAGTTGAATATTGACGTTGTAGAGGCCGACCTTGAAGTATTTGGAGACTATACCGCTGAGGCTGCCGGCAAGGCAGGTAAAACCGTGCATATGCAGGCTTTTATTGTCAAAAAATGGCAAGGTACTATTACGGCAAGCTCCGAGATAGAGGAACTCCGTTGGCTCACCTCGGATATTCCCGAAGGAATTCAAGTGGGATCAATCTTTGGCGGGCAAGTTTTGCCAGCACTCAAGCAGCAAGACCTCGTAGATTAGCTAAACGAGCCAAGCAAAAGTCCGCGATAAATGGCGGATCTCAAGCGACACTGTCAACGGCGCTTATGTATTTATGCACCTTGTGTTGCGGCCCGAATAGCCTGTTCTACGAAAGCACTTTGAGTACTCCATTGCTCGTTAATGGCCTCAAACCCTTCGGGACCAGGAGTTATTACAACGGCGTTATTCATAACATAATTTGCCATAGCCAATGCCGTACCGGTCTTGTCGGGACTCGTTAAATCTCCCCCTTCGGTGTATGGCAGAATCAACAGTGGCCGCATATTAAAGTACATGCTGCTGCCAGGCTTGGGAAATTCGGGTATCCCATGCATCATGCGCCGGACAGTTGCGGGTGTCGGTTCGATAAAGCCGGTCACAAATTCTTGTTGCGGCAGACCCTTGGTGCGTTCTGTTACTGTATCGAAGAAGCGATTGTGTTGATCGGGCGTTGTGCTATATTGCCTGGGCGCAAAAGTAGCAAATGTGTGGTCGCGCACTATTTCTTCGCCCTCGCGTAAAGCAATAACCGGCAGCGCATCCATACCTAATCTACCGACTGGAATACTCATCATGCCATGCTGACTAATGTTAGGAATATATAGACTTTCGGCCATCTGACTCAGATTGGCCACGCTTGAGCCAAGCGCCCGCTCCACACCAGGGTGAGCAAGGGCCGCTATGATTTCGTGCTGCGCTTTATATACAAATTTGGTTCGTGCTTTTTGTTCTTTTAGGTAAGTCTCAATCATATGTAATTACGTTTATACGCGATTACGCCTCAGAATGCTAATGTAAGCTTCTTTGAGTGACGTGCCAGTACTCGAAAGATCCTCTGATAAACGCTGGGCGATCAGCCCGCCTACCAAGACTATAAAAGACATGCGAGTATAGTGATTCCGCTGCCGCGCCATAGTGCCTAGCCGGCAAAGTAGTATCACTGCATACGGGCTGATACAATAGCAATATGAATTTAATTGAACAAACCTACACCATCAACGCTCCTGTAGAAAAAGTCTGGCTGGCTCTAACCGATGCTACAGTTGCCGAAGCTTGGGGTGCAGGCCCAGCCGAAGTCAACGCTGTTGAGGGCGGAGAGTTTAGCTATTGGGGCGGGGATGTTCATGGCTTCTTTACCAAACTTATTCCGCCGTTCCTTATCGAGCAAGACTGGTTTGGCCACGACAATCCAATTGATATGTTTAAAGCCCAGTTTAGCTTTGAGGCGACCGAGGGAGTCACGCAGGTTCGTCTTATTTTTGCTGGTAATATTATTGATCCAGAAAAAGACATCGCTGACTGGAAAAATTACTATTTTGACCCCATCAAAAAGCTCCTAGAGCAGCAGTAAGCAGCGTTGATTCACTAAAAACATATGCCATAGCCTTCCAGCCAAGAAGGTGCTATATTTTGACACAAGTATGAGACAACCAAACCAGCTCAGCATGGCCCTAGATAATTTCTTTGATCCACTCGTGGGTACACGGATTGATGTGGAGAATTTTGAGGCTTCACTCGTAGATAACATTAATAGGGGTCAATGGCATACCCTGCAGACAAGTCATGATCCTCACGACCTGCTTAAAAGTGGCGTGGAAGGTCAGATTTTAAAAGCGGTTGGAGGGCGTGATGACCCATCGGATCCAATGCGAAGTGGTGAGCAAAGTGTAAGGCGATGGAAAGCTATACATCACAATGCTGGCATAGGCACTGGATTGGTGCTTGGTGCTCTACGCACGGTAGGTGAAATATACCAAAAGCAAACGACAGCACCGCAACGACGGCATCAGGTACGGTCTCAGGTGAGCGTTGTGCTCCGTCATGCGCAAGGCACTGCTTTTAGCAGTGCAGGCAAGGGCGTTGCTAATTTTAGTAGCCTGAGATATGGGCTCAGCCCCCAAAACCCCTTCGGCCTCGTAGCAGGAATAATCCGCCACAAAAGCCTATTCAATGATATACAGGTGTCACCGCGCAGCTATATAACGTCTGTCGATAACGATGGTCAGTTGAGTATAAAACCCCGACACAAACTAATGCGAGACACTAACATCGGCTGCCCAGCAGCCTTTAGCAAGGTGGAGCATCGCGGTAAACCTAAGAATGCTTTAACACTCTTTGTGCAAGCTATTGGTGATGTTGCCGTGAATAAAGTTTTGGCACAGCAGTTTGAAATTATAGAATAATCCCATGCCGAGTCTTTATGACCTACACCAACAGTTTGTTGATCGGTCGACCAACCGGCTGATGCCTATGGCTTTACTTTTGTTGATGACCATTGGCATAAACCTCTTAGCTAAAGTGTTATGATAATGGCATGATCAAACAGCAGCGGCTCGTACTTTGGGTGAGTATTTTGGCATCTTTTGTGGCATTTTTAGATGGTTCGGTTGTGAATGTGGCTTTGCCAGCGATAAGTCACGACCTGGGTGGTGGCTTAGTTACACAACAGTGGGTAGTAGACGCCTATCTCATAACATTGGGCGCGCTGATTTTACTTGCCGGTTCACTATCGGACCTTTTTGGACGAAAAAAGATTCTGGCGTGGGGGCTGATAGGCTTTGCTGTTACCTCGATACTTTGTGCAATAGCTCCTACCGATACAATTTTAATTGCAGCTAGGGCACTGCAAGGAGTAGCCGGCGCACTGCTAGTGCCCAGCTCTCTGGCGATTATTATCTCGAGCTTTAGTGGTGAAGCACAGGGTAAGGCTATTGGCAGCTGGACTGCCTGGACCGGAATATCTTTTGTAATTGGCCCATTGCTCGGTGGCTTTTTAGTTGACGCCCTATCTTGGCGTTGGATTTTTGCAATTAATGTTTTGCCGATTGTTGTTTGCTTATGGCTCCTGGGTCGCCTGCATGATCCGCAGTCCACTAAGCATATCAAAGTTGATACGCTTGGCGCCTTGCTATGTAGCGCCGGCTTGAGTGCCACAGTTTTTGCATTGATTGAACAGCCACACTACAGTTGGGGTAGCACAAATATTCTTATACCGTTAATTGCGGGCACGGCAATGCTACTTACCTTTATGTGGTATGAATCACAAAACAAGGCTGCCATGTTACCCTTGTCACTATTTAAGCAGCGCAATTTTAGTTTTGGTAACTTGGCGACCATTACTATTTATGCCGGGCTAAGCATTGCTACTTTTTTGATCGCAATCTTCTTGCAGCAGGTAAGCGGGTATTCGGCATTTATGGCCGGTATGGCGTTGTTGCCCGTTACGATTATTATGTTCTTTTTATCATCGCGTTTTGGTGCTTTGGCTGGCAAGCTGGGACCTCGCTGGTTCATGACTGGTGGCCCAATTCTAGCGGGTATCGGGTTTTTGCTCATGAGTTCGGCAGGTAGCCAGGTGCACTACTGGAGTGAGCTATTTCCGGGCATTGTCGTGTTTGGCTTAGGCTTGTCAGTTACGGTTGCGCCTTTAACTTCAGCCGTGCTGGGCTCAATTGATGCTCGGCATGCTGGCATAGCCTCGGCAGTCAACAATGCTATTGCACGTATTGCTGGTCTTATTGGCATAGCTATGATTGGTATTGTCATTAGTGGCCATCTTGACACCGAAAGCTTTAGGCGAGCAATTATTGTTACCGCTGGGCTATTGTTTGCGGGTGGCCTAATCTCGGCAATCGGCATTCAGAATACGAGCACATCTAAAAAGCAAGGCTTAGCATAGCCATGGCTCGAACAGAATTCGCCAAAGATCCAGTATATGGCTTTTGGCAATATCAAAAATTACCAGCAGGTGAGTATGCCCGCGTTGATCTCTTTTGCAGAACTCAATCCATAGCCAAACTAACAGGCACATTTTTACATGCACCTGGCTACGATGCTGAGGTTATCGCCCAGGGCTTGGTCGTAGCTGAGAGCCTCAGACGACATGGCATTGGCACCAAGCTGCTACAAGCATTAGCCTGCTTAGCTATTGAAGATGGCGTAACAACTCTTAGCGGCAATATTACTTCGCCGCACTCACTGCGTATTATGCAAAAAATTGCTGACTCCGAAGAGGCCATAACTTTTTATGACAATACTGCCAGAGGTGATTACCTGGAGTTACCGCTCAGTAGCGCCCAGGCCTACGACAGCTTAACAAAAGCAGGGGCATATGAAGTTGACCAAGAAAATCGCATGCTAGGCTTTGATGTTGCAGTTGCGCTAAATTCCGGACAACGGTACGGCCTTGTACCTCCCATTATGCTGAATAGTGCGCGACATGTTGCGCCCGCTTACAGGTTAGTTTAAAAGTTCTTTAAGCTTAAGCATTGCTCCAGACTGCCGAGTACGATATGGTACATATTGTCACTAATGGAGGGTCAAGATGCGCAGACAGTTTGCACGTTCGTCCGTAACCGTAAAGAGTGTAGCAGCCTTACTAACATTAGTTCTCAGCCTTGGGTCGGTAGCTCCGGTAGCCGCTCAAGCCAGTAGACGCAATCCTCAGACGCCTATTACCTGGGGTACATGCTACGAGCTGCCTGATCTGCCCGAAGATACTGGTCTCGAGTGCGGAAAGCTGAGCGTTCCACTTGATTACGGCCACCCTAATGGCGAAAAAATCGATATTTCGGTGTCACGCCTACCAAGCAAAAAACCAAGTAATAAACGAGGTATATTGCTGAGCAATCCTGGTGGACCTGGTGGCCCAGGCCTGGACATGCCGCTCCTGCTTGAGAGCATTATGCCGCAAGATGTCATAGACTCGTACGATTTAATTGGTTTTGATCCGCGTTTTATTGGCACCAGCACACCCATAACTTGCGGCCTATCAGCAGTTAAGGCCGATCAGGCTTTTATAATGCTCACGCAAGAAAATAGTTTTGATAAAACAGCTACTTTTTCGAAGCAGGTCGCTCAGGATTGTGCCGCCAAAAGCGGTGACAAGCTGGCCCATGCCACAACCGCAAATACTGCCCGTGACATGGATATGATTAGGAAGGCGCTGGGTGAGCCTAAGCTTTCTTACTTGGGATACTCCTACGGAACGTACCTTGGCGCCGTATATGCTTCGCTATTTAAACAGCAAAGCGACCGTATGGTACTCGACAGCAACGTTGACCCAACGGGCGTTTGGCGTCAGCAATTCCGTGACTGGGGAAAGGCAGGTGAAATTCGTTTTCCAGACTTTGCCCACTATTTAGTAGCCAATAATGATGTATTTAACTTAGGTGCCGACGAAAAGGAAATCAACAATAAGTTTTATCAACTTACGGCCGGACTCGACAAGAATCCTTACGTATTCGAAGATGGCACTGTATTTAATGGCGCGTTGTTTAGGCGGGTAACGTTTGGCACACTTTATAGCGACTTAACGTTTGCATATGGCGCCATGGTTTGGGCAGATGTTGATAACTATATCTCCCAACCTACACCGGAGAGGGGTGCCCAGCTTAAATTACATTTGGCGCACCTTGAAGGCTCGACGACATCCGAAGAGGCAACTGACGTACCCATTGATAACGCCGCAGCAGGTGGTTTAGCAATTGCTTGTGGCGATACTACGTGGCTGCGCAATCCAAGCGTTTACAAGCGTGATCTGCAGTCAGATATTGCAAAATATCCCATGTTTGGTGAGCTCGGCTCTAACATTACGCCATGCGCTTTTTGGCAGCAGCACAACAATAGGCCCGTAGAATTGTCTTCAACAGGTAAGCGCAATATTTTACTTGTGCAAAACCGCCGCGACCCAGCTACACCGTATTTTAGCGGTCAGCACATGCGCAAGGCTCTCGACAAGCGAGCACGCATGGTAAGCGTTGACCAAGGTGGTCACGCCGTATCTTTCATTCAGGACAATACTTGTGCCAACGATATTGTTTCGAATTATCTCTTACGTGGTGACATGCCCAAAGTTGATACCGACTGTGCCGACGAAACACAGCCGGAACAAGCGGTCAGTGCTTCTACTTTGCGTGCAAAAGCAACCAATGATGCTGTCGATACCAAAAAGAAGGCACAACAAGAGTTTGTTCGTCGGCTGACCCCATAACAGCACATTAACATGCCCCTGTAAGCCGCACTCGACTTGTCTGCAAAGTACTGTATTATAAGACAGTTCAACTGTAGTCAAACTCATAACATCGGAGATACGAGTGCGGCAAAAGCCACGCGTTCTGTTTACTGGTTTTTCTAATTCTGGAGAATTACTCATACCAGCCCAGGTTGCCATGGCGTTAGATGGCAGGATTTGTGAATCTTTTTTGGCTGTTGGCCGGTTATTTGACACCGTCCAAAGTCGCTCTTTGGAGCAGCAAATTGAAGATGCCATTGCCGACACCGCGCCGTCGGCCATCTTTTTTTTGGGCAAAACGACACTCGATCATGTATCCATTGAATCTCGAGTGTCGTTTTTAGATCCAACAACTCGGGATATAAACTTCCTGGCGTCAACCTTACCAGTCGACCGAATAGTAGCCGCACTCGGGCCATTGATTCCTCAGCAGCGTCAGCAATCACCCTTTTTTACAGCAGAAGATACCGCAATCTTTTATAATGGCTTGCGCATCTCGCAGCAACGTAGCACACCTATTCCAGCCGGTCCAATTACGCTCCCGGAGCACCTTACACCTCTCGATAACAGCAGATTCTTGCATTATGTTGGGCTTATGGAGCGCGCAGGGGCCATGGCTATTAGTGCACGGCAACCTGTTCAGACTCACTAATAAAGGAGTAGCGATGCATTGGCTGCGGCATGGGCTACTGTGTTAGATGCGATTCCAAATTTACGCTGCAGTGCCCACGCCACGCCACCAAAAGCGAACTGTGCCACAGGTAGACTATTGAATTCAAATCCACCACCCATCTTGGCGTTATGGGCGTAGGCAAAGGCCGTCGTTGATACAAGGCCAAAAGCAATTTCCATACTATTCAACCCACCTGGATGGCCGCAAAGTGTTGTCTTGTAAACGGATCGATCTGCATCTGGTTGATACAGATCAGGGCTTATCTTACGAGACTGCATTTCGTCGCACATTACAGAAAACATCCCCCTAAAGATCATCTCTTCAAAAGGTGGTGCAGACAAAATACTACTCAGTGCCTGAGATTCCATAAATTGCTTCCCACACTCCTTAGTCGGCTGGTTGCCACAAGCAGTAGCCAGAAGCTCTTGCTGTGAAACATTACCGACGTTTTTATCTGTAAGCTTAGCCACTTCTTGCTGCATAGGTATGGCAACTTCAACGGTCGCAACGCCAGCAGCAGCACCCACACCAACACCCAGTGCAGCACGCAAAAAATCTCGTCGACTAAGGGTACGACTTGCACTTTCCACTACTGCTCCTTCCACATTATCAATTGGTTACTATACCATGGTAGCTAGGAAACCCTCCACAATCACTCTGTTAAGGATCTTACATACACCATACGCAAGCAGCAATATACTAGAGTTAGGTGTTGCTAGCGCACCGACCATCCAGATGCTAACAAGAGGTTTCCTCGCGGACAATAAGGAGGTCCTATATGCGCGTAACAAAAAAGCTCGCAGGTACAATCAGCGGGATATCAGCCTTTGCCCTGGTCGGCACAGCTGCTGCCATGCCGGTCTCAGCTCAGGCTAATGGCGAGGCACCCACGCTGTCACATCCTAATAAATCGTTACCTAAAAAGGTGATAACACTCGAATCTAAGGAGAATACTGCCCTAGATGTCGACACCGAGGTGGACTGTACCAGTCACACGCTATCGGCTAAGGTAACTAATAAAACCAACCACGACATAACCCCTCATATTACGTTTAACGACGATGATCCAGCGTACGATATTGATGCGCCAATTAAGCCAGGCAAAGATCGTACCTACTTTTACAACTTTACCGGCAACCATATGATGGTAGAAACCAAGATTGCGGTTGATGGCGAAGAAGACCTAACGCTCTCGCCAACCGTACACTGCAACGAACCAATTACGTTCCGCTTAGAACAAAGTGGCAACGACGCACTGTCGGGCTACGTTCAAAATAACAGTAGCTTGGTGGCTCAAACCGTCTTAATGCGCGTGGGCACCGGTGATATACGTACCGTTTCACTCCAGCCCGGAGAGTCAACCTTTGTAGCCCTACCATTTACCGGATTTGAGGGCCAAGAAAGCGCCATAGTAACTATGGGTACTGCCACCGGATTTGAGGGCACATATACCGTTGAGCTCGGAACAGGAGGTATTATTATCGACAGAAAATAAGCAGCAGTGCCAAAATATCTGCCACCTTTACATGACCCACTTTGCCAGTGGGTCATTTTTGATAAATATCACATCCCCTATGTATTAAATAGCACATAATACACATTACTTAAGTAAGGGGGCGATATATGAAGAAATTACTGGTCAGCCTAATAGCCGGTGTGTTACTTGCCACTGGGTTACCGCTCGGTAACGTAAATGCAGCACCGTACTGCGGTATCACCTGGGGTAGCCTTGGTAAAACTAATTACTCAGCCGTAAACTACGGCACCTCAATTATTAACGCGCGAACGGGGCAACATGACTGTTACGACCGCATTACCTTTGACCTTAACGGAGCAGCAGGCGGCTACGATGTTCGCTATGTACCAGCCGTTTACACCGAAGGGGAGGGTGGATACGTGCCCGTATCTGGTGGCGCTATATTACAGATAGTGCTTCGAGCACCAACCTACGATATCAATTACAAAAGTACTTATCTTAAACTCGACGCACAAGGCAAACCAGTACCGGTACAGCCAAAAGACAAACTGCCCCGTATAGATCTTACAGGCTACCAAACCTTTAGGGATGCACGCTATGCTGGTAGCTTTGAAGGGCAAAGCACCTTTGGGCTCGGTGTGCGCGCTCAGCTGCCGTTCCGTGTTGTTAAAGATGGAAGTAAAATATATATCGACGTAGCCCACAAGTGGTAGTACTATAGATTTAATAAGAAATGGGCCCGGGTACAAAACCCGGGTCTTTTTAAAAACCACCTCCATAACACACCCCACAGGTAATAAGAGAACCCATATGATTCGTCAACCAGCAGACATTCGAAGTACAATTATTCCTTACGGCAACTGTCTCCCAGGAAGCCCCTATGCGCCCGTATTTGGCCAAATCGAAGCAGGCGATACAACTGAATCAGCTATCGCGACAGCGCAAAGTGCTTGCCAAACATGTCCTCAGCTTACCAACTGCAAAGAACAACGTGCTGATATTGCCACTGAATTTTGGCGACAGGGAGCTGGACTACCTTTTATTGTCGATAGACTGGTTGAGACGGAGCAAGAGCCCCTAGGCGAACGTCCGCTCCAGCCAGCGACCTTCAAATTTGATCTTAGCCGCGTTCCCGATAACCCTGATCAGCAATTAACAATCTTAAGGCAAGGGGTGCGCACACAGCAATTATCCTTAGCCGGACCGGGCAAAAGTGAGGGCATAAAACAAATAGCAGACGAATATATCGCCACGCTCGGACCGGACACCGAACGAGTACAGCAGCACCTAGGCGGCAGGAATGGTTTAGTTCGAGCAGTACAACGCATCGTACGCATTAAATTTTTGCAAATTGATTTTGCAAACCGCGACCAACTCGGGACAGCTCACAGCAACTATGACCCTGGTGATTTTGATTTAATAAAACACCACGACCTTATTGGATCATTCCTAGAAGATGCAATTATTGTTGCCAGCCTGGGTTTAAAAGTGCCCGATAAAAAAGTGACTGTCTTTGATCCTGCCCTTTACGCGAACTTGCACGATCGATATGTTAATGCCGAGCTGACTCCAGCTATATTCGAATCCATTTTAACGTCAAACCCCCTTAAACCTGTCGCCAGTCTTGATACATACAAGCTCAATCTTCACAGGCTGCGTTCCGAAGCGCGGCAAAAGAGCGTCTATGTCCGTGAGAGCGCACTGCGCCAAGCCGCAAGGCTTGGCCATGAACTACCTACAACCGACGATGCAAGCGAGCAGACAGAGCTACCAGCATATGTTACACCTCATGTAGTCCGCACACTGCGTGCCCAGCGACCCGGTAGCCAAGACACGGCACTGACCGATTTCATTAGCCGTGTAGAAAGTGCCCGACCGCAGCACGAAGCACAGGGAGTGCCAACCTCTGACATCGTGCAGATTGTCCTTACCAACCCTCAGTCATACACTGGAGTGCTTGAGCGCTATTCTCACAACCTTACTCAACTTACCGAAGCCTACGGTCAACATCCTGATTTTACGGAGAGCTATTTACGGCGGCTTGCCCGAGCTTATCCTGATGCAATAAGTGAAGCTCGTGATTATTTATCGAGGCTCGCCATTCTGCGTAGCGGCGCAGATGGCACCGAAAGTGCATCGGCTCTCAAGCGATGTGCACAGGCAGGTATTGATAGTGTAGGAGCTATGCGCCGTGAAGTTCATCTTACTCGTACTGGCGATAAGTTTGCAGCGCGACAAAAAAGAAAGCCCGAAATTATAAGACCCGACCGTTGGATGCTCGAAAAAATTACCATGCTTTATCCGCGCTGGGAATGGGATAAGGCGAGTGAGGGGTTGTTCGAGCTTATAAATAATAAGCTCGTCGTGGGTAATGGAGCAGACTTTGACCTGCTCACAAAAGACCTGCAGGCTTTTGAAAAAGTCTGCCACGATAAGCAAAAAGTCCATGTTACATTTGGGGCTATTGCCCAAAAGCTCCAGCCGCTTGATAGGCTAGCAATTGCCGAGGTTTTTCACTTAGCTCCACTTATATACGGACAAGAAGTGAGCTCATTGGCATTGGAGTTTGGCCTTGGTGTTTCTGATCTTAACACCTATGTTGCAGATCTCATTCACGCAAGTCATCAAGACCAACTTGCTACTATGGCGCCTGCTTCTGAACCTTTAACTTTTAGCACACTTTATCAAGATCTTGAGCGATACCGCTCTCTTATTCTTTCCAATCAACAAGCATCGCATAGTGTTGATGTGGTCAAACAATTTACGACGGTGATTGGCGCAGAAGCTATTAGCTTATCCGATCAGGCACATGCTGCATCAAATACACTTCCTGGGTGGCTCGAAGCAGCCATTCGCACTACTTATCCGCCCGACCAGCAGGGGCTTGCTCGCGTTCATGTTAAGAATGCCCTCAGGGCTGGTATTGTCAGCACCACTGACAACGCCGGCAATCAGCGCCTGACATTAGGTCCTGCGCTCAGCCTATTCGATCTATCCGATAAAGAACGGGCCATAGCCACCTATGCTTACGGCGTAGATCGCTTACTCTACAATCAAGACCTTGGTCCAATAGTCAGTCAACGAGTTACACCCCAAGCAATAATTATGGCAATACGCCGGGCAAGCACTCCAGCCATTAGTGTGCTGCCGCCACCTGCAAAAACACCACCAAAGCACAAAGTAACACGTCAAAAAACAACAGTCACACCATCAGCCAACACTGTTCCCATAGCAGACAAACAGCCTTGGTCCTTGCAAGCAGCCTGCAAAGACCATGACCCTTTATTATTTGATCCGCCAGAATCATGGGATGAAGCAGACAGGAGGCAAAACATTGAGATGGCTAAAGCCGTCTGCAGTGGCTGCGCTGTACGGGAGTCTTGTTTAGAGATTGCCCTCGAAACAAAAAATGAATACGGCGTGTGGGGCGGCTTAACCCCCAAAGAAAGAGCCAGCGAACAAAGAAAACGGCGCCGAATGGCTAAAAAACTCGCAGCCCGCGTACCTATAGAGTAGCGTTACTAACTGCGAAAATGCGTATCACGATTAGCCTGTGGTAAATATGATTCAACTTTGGCATATAAGTCATAGGCCCGGTGATCTGCTTCGGTTGGCTGATCACCTTGGATTGCCCTGGGCCACAGCCCCAAGTGACGCACGGAGTCAATTTCGACAGCATAAATTAATAGCTGTGAGATAAGATATAGCCAAAAGAACAAGCCCAGCACAATCGCAAAAGCACCGTACACGCCTTGCGCACCCTTAAGCTGATGCGCCACCAATAAACCACCAAAGGTTACCAAAATCTGAATCAACACGGCGGCTAAAACTGCACCCGGCATTAAGCCCTTAATGGGCACTTTGCGGGTTGTGGCCCTTGAAAATACAAACAGCAAAGTGCCAGCCAGTACGCCGCAGCCTACTATATTAGCCAGTATCTTGACCCATGTGGCATGGCCCAGCACAGACGAAAAGCTCGAAGCGGCGATAATAACAATAAACCCCATGGCAATGCTCGCCATAATGGTGAGACTTTCGAGGAGTGATTTTGGAAATCCGCCGCGGCGATTTTTAGGCACCTGCCAGATGCTATTAAGTGCGTAGCGTAAGGCGTCAGCGCCACCCCGGGCACCATAAATAGCCACCAGAGTACCAATAGCCAGCCCGACGCCAGCGCCGCGCAGAGTATGAATATTTTGCTGTAGCTGATCACCAACTATTGGCAAAAAGTCGTTAATGCCAGCTGTAATGCGGTCTCGCAGCTCAGTATCGTTTTTAAACCACATTTGGAGTACCGTCACCATTACCAAGAGCAGTGGAAACAGAGACAGAAATCCATAGTAGGTGAGCAGGGCAGCATGGTAACCGCCATTGTCATCACCAAATTTTTTGATAACCGCAAAAGGAAAGCCAACAACCGCGTGTCGCTGCTGAAATTCGTCAGCAATTTGGATGAGCCGCGGCAAGCCGCGCTTCTTTTTTGGGGCGGTTGTTGGCTTATCTGTCATGGACCTATTTTTCCTTACGACCCATCATATCTTTGGCGGAATTATAAATCTTTTCTCCAGCCTGAACCATCTCAAACACGTCATGAAACTTGTCTTCAATACGACGCTGCATGGCGTTTACTTTGGCCTTGATGGCAAAAACAGCAATAACCAGAGCGATGAGTAGTACCAACCCCAAGCCCATATAGATGATTCCAACGACATAAAATGTTTCTTCTAAACTCATAAAGCATAGCCCCCTACATATAGTTTATGTTATTCAACGATAATTTCGCCGTGCTGGCTGGAATTAAGGTGATTATGATAGCCCCAAGTGCCTTTTTTGTCGACAATAAAGGTCTTGCTATCACCTGGCTCAATGTCGCCAACGTTTAACTCCGTATTATCAGTATGAACCGGGTGCGGATCTGAGTCAAAGTCAAGCACCACCGACGAGTCGTTAACAACCTTTACCTTTTGGCCAGCCTTAATGGAATTGGTCGATTCAGCAAAGCTCGTGCCGTTATAGGTAATTGTTAAGGCAACCTCGCTATCATCTTGGCCGGAGCTATCCGAACCAGCACCTGTGCCACTGCTCGAATCCGCTTCGTCTGAGCTGTGCGAGTGAGTTCCAGTATCGGAGCTCTTATCATCTTTTTTACTGTTACTTATAAGCAAAGCACCGCCAGCAATCAGCACCACCACGGCCAGTGCCAGCAGGACTTTCATGGTATTGTTCATGTTTTTATTTCCTTATCTTAAAGACACTTTAATAATCGTCAAACTGCGGTATGATGTCAAGTAGACATCATTAACCTACAAGCTCAAACAAGGGACAAACATGGCAAATAATTTCATTCCTAACAGATCAGCATGGCCCAGGCTGTTGCTGCGTTTTGGCTTGGCTGTTATCTTTTTATACGCCGCAATATCTGGCTTTACCAACCCGCAAGACTGGGTAGGTTACCTACCAAATATTCTTACCCAACATATCGATTCCGAAATCTTGCTGCATTTCTTTTCGGCCTACGAATTACTGCTTGCCGCCTGGTTACTTAGTGGGGTATATGTTCGCTATGCCGCTTTACTGTGTGCTGCTACCTTAGTAGGTATTATTGCTTCTAATTTTAGTTTATTTGCCATTACCTTCCGCGATATTGCTTTGGTTTTTGCCGCGCTAGCGCTTGCTGCAATGCCTCAAGAACAACAGGCAACACCCCAAAGAGATTAAGCTACTTTTGCGTGCATTTCACTCCGGGCCGGCTCCACTTTGCCAGCTCGGATTGCATTACGCTTGACCCACAAAAGTAGCTTAATCTCTTTGGGGTGTTCTATAGTATTACTATGAGTAATGTAGAAAATTGCGATTTTTGCGACCGGCCAAGCCTGGAGTGGCGAACGATCCGCGCTGGAGAACTCTGCACGTCGTTTGTCGCCATACCATGGTTTAGGGAGGCTCATTGTTTAGTTATTCCCAATCGGCACATTGTGCACCCAAACGAAATTTTGCCAGAAGAGGGCGCCGCCCTTATGACAGAAATTGGCAAATTATCGCTGCGGCTCGATGTAGGCTATGGCAGCGGCATGATGCAAAGATATCAAGCTCCAGACCCAGAAAGTGACAACCAGACAGGTGAACACCTTAGCTTTCATGTTTTTCCAAGGGAGCATGATGAGTCTGAGCTTTTTCCGGTCCCCGAACCCAACAATATTAGGGATGGTTTTTTCTTGCCCGAACACCATGAAGTTACCATGCTAGCCCGAACTCTCCGCCACGCATAGGCTCAAAGTTATAAATAAAGATCAAAACCTCCCGCTGTTTACTGGCTTGAGTGGGTCAACCGTAATGCCACCTGGGCCGGCGAAGAGCCGGCCCAGAGCGAAACACACACTCAATCAGTAAATGGGGAGGTTTTGGTGATTCCTAGTTTATTAGAAAGGCTTGACCAAAGTTGCCTCTGGTAACAGTTCGCTAATACGCAACAACTCGTTGTACTTAGCAATACGGTCAGAACGAGAGAAAGAGCCCGTCTTAATCTGGCCGGTGTTTAAGCCAACAGCCAAGTGCGCAATAGTGGTGTCTTCGGTTTCACCAGAGCGATGAGACATAACTGTATTCCAGCCAGCCTTTTGAGCCATTTGCACAGCCTGGATAGTTTCGCTTAGTGTACCGATTTGGTTTGGCTTGATCAAAATTGCATTTGCAGCTTTTTCGCTAATAGCACGCTCAAGCAGAGCAGTGTTAGTCACCAAAAGGTCGTCGCCAACTAATTGCAATTTGTCGCCAAGTGTTTGGGTAAGCTGCTTCCAGCCGTCCCAGTCGTTTTCGCCTAGGCCGTCCTCGATAGACACCATGGGGAATTTTTGAGCTAAGTCAGTATAAAAAGCTACCAGTTCTTGGCTGGTAAAGGTGCGACCTTCGCGGGCAAAGTTGTAGGTGTCACCTTCAACTAATTCGCTCGAGGCAACGTCAAGCGCCAAAGCAACGTCCTGGCCCATAGTGTAACCAGCTTTTTCGACAGCTTCACTAATAAGTTCGAGAGCTTCCTGAGAGCCACCGCTCACACTTGGGGCGTAGCCACCTTCGTCACCAACAGTAGTGGCATAACCTTTACCGCGCAAGACCTTGCCAAGCGCGTGATAGATTTCGCTGGCCATCTGCATGGCATGCTTAAAGTCGCGGGCGCCGATAGGCATTACCATGAATTCTTGGATGTCAGTTGAGCCTTCGGCGTGCTTACCGCCATTAAGAATGTTAAGCATTGGCAAAGGCAGTGTAAAGGTAGTGTTACCAACTAAGCCACCTACATACTCAAAGAGTGGCTGTTTCTTGCTGGCTGCGCCAGCCTTAGCTAAGGCCAAAGATACTGCCAAAGTTGCGTTTGCGCCTAAGCGGCTCTTGTTGTCGGTACCGTCAAGCTCGAGCAGTCGCTTGTCGAGTTCAAACTGGTTCTCAACATCTTGGCCAATTAGGGAAGGGGCAATAACAGTTTGGATGTTCTCGACAGCCTGGTCGACACCCTTACCATTAAAAGCGCTGCCGCCATCGCGGAGCTCGAGAGCTTCACCCGCACCCGTTGATGCACCAGATGGTACAGCAGCGCGGCCGAGGCTACCATCTTCCAAAAGAACGTCGCATTCAACAGTCGGGAAGCCTCGCGAATCAAAAACAACACGTCCGTGGATTTCTTGAATTTTCATATAATAGGCTCCTGCATTTTATATCTTAAATTTGCAAATTTTGCCCGAAACTATTATGCTTCAGTGGTCAAGTCAACAGTATAGATCCATACTGTCGCACCACGCAAGAGCTAAAGATTAAAATCTTACTCCTTTATATACCTTGCACTCACACACACGCTTATCAACCGGCTTCGCCGCATAATCAAAAGGGGCATATACCATGGCAATGGGACGCTTATATATTACAAGACACTGTGAATCAGAGTGGAACGCACTCGGAAAGTGGACCGGCACTACCGATGTTCACCTCAGCGAAAATGGTTTTAAGCAAGCCGCTCAAATTGGTGAAGCCTTGGCTGAGCTTGACGTAAAACTCGACTATGCTTTTGCGTCATTACAAATGCGTACGCTCGAAACTCTCGAAGGTATTTTGGATGGTTCAGGTCAAGTTGAAGTACCATATCAGCGCAGTGGCGACATTAACGAACGTGATTACGGTGACTATACTGGCCTCAATAAGTGGGAAGTACGTGACAAAGTAGGCGAAGAAGAATTTAACGCCATCCGTCGCAACTGGGACCACGCCGTGCCAAATGGCGAGACTCTCAAAATGGTTTACGAGCGCGTTTTGCCATTTTATTTGCAAGTTATTTTGCCAATGCTTAAAGACGGTAAAAACGTTATGGTCGTTGCTCACGGTAACTCACTACGCGCCCTTATTAAGTTTATGGAATCAATCAGCGACGAAGGTGTAGCTACCGTTGAGATGCACTTTGGCTCTGTAATTAGCTACTTGCCTGATGACGACGGCAAGATGGCCGACAAAGACGAAATCAAGATTGAACTCGTCGCACCAAACGCCTAAATTTAAAATAAGCTAAGGCCAGCAAAAAGAGCTGCTTAGTATTTTTTAAGGGTCAAGCGTAATGCACTTAAAAAATACTAAGCAGCTCTTTTGCATTTATCTTATTTTTCGGTTTGGCGGCCAAGGGCAATTTGCGCAGCACATTCCTCGGCTAGTATGCCACCGGTAATTTGCAGAGGCATAGAAGTAGCATCGGCTATGTCTGACATATGAATTTGAGGATTCATTCGGCCTTCGGCAGGGGCGCCATAAAAGAAAACTTCTACATAAGCTTTGACTGCGGCCGAAGCACACATCGAACAACTTTCAGCGTTAGCAACCATAATATATTCCTTGAGCGAACGGTTGCCTAACTCACGGCCCAAACGGCTTAGGGCATTAATCTCGGCGTGTGCCGTAGGGTCGTGGTCTGTATTCTGTGTATTGTGAGCACGCATAACAATACGGCCATATACGTCTGTAATCACACAGCCAAAAGGTGGGTTGCCCTCATCAATTGCTTTTTGAGCCTCAACCTGGCTTTCGCGAATAAGACTTTCTGCCATTGGGGGAGTAATAAAATGTTCCATACCCCGATATTACCAGCATTAATTCGATATTAATACGTTACGATGCAAGCTGCCCTACCTATAAAGTATGGTTATCAACAATTTCGCCGCGCACCCGTGTACGGAATAAAAACAATCGCAGAAGCACGATGTAGGCGTGCATTACGCCCATCCATCCAAAATAAATAACTGCAATATTGGTAGCTAACGTCAGAGGACTCGTGGCATACGAGCCGCTTTCTATGCGCTCTAAAATATCACTCACTACTGGCGCAAAAAGTACAGTAACCACAACAGCCAGCACAATAATGCCAGCTCGCCACACCAATCGCATAATCAAAGTATTCTGCAAAGGGTGCTGCACAATGCGCTGCGGCGAGGGTACATATACCGAATCACGATTTTCACGCACATCGTGAGCAGTCGATGCTATTGACATGACAATCAAAAACAAAGCCCAACCAACCAGCCCCCATAACATACCTAATAACACCGTATTCACTGTGTTATTAGTGGTAAAACTCTCGACAGGATCAATAATAAAGCGACTATAAGCGTCGGTCCAGTTGCTACTAGCATCACCAAATAGCTGCGGCATAAAAGTACCTTGCTTAAGGCTAAGGAGCAATATCTGCAGCCCAACCACGATAAACGTGATAACCGTACTCACTATCAAACTGGCAGACGAGGGTAGCAGGCTGCGAAGTAACAGATGCCAAAATGAGAATGGATTACGCATTATTTTTTGTTTCAGTTTCAATACTAACTACCTCTTTATTGTAACCTATAGCGCTATAATCCACCATTTGGATGCAAAGTTGTAAATTGTATAACAACTATATTATGCTTGTGGTATGGAACCTGAACATTCAATTAAAGCAAACTCCACGGGCGATACGCCAACGACGCCGTCAGCGCCGCTTCAACACAGCGAACATCACTTGCGGCGTATTCGCACCAATAAACAACTGGCTCGTAGCCTGGTAATTGCTATTGGGCTGCTAGTAGCGGGGTTTGGCATTTTTGCCATGCTACACAAAGAAGCACCTAAAGAATCGAGCACCAGCCAGGGCAACCACGGTCCTGCCCAACAGCAGCAACAAGGCAACTTTTTAAGTCAGTACAAAGATACCTGCAAAGACCGCAAGGTAAGCTTTACGGCGTCACCAATCCCCTTGGCGCAACTTGGTTATATTGAGCCCATGGGCAAGGTAAGTGACGGTCATGTAACGCCGACTGATCACGCCTATTTATCCCCCAAGAATCAGCAAGTGGCCGACAACACTACTGATGTGGTAATGCCAGCAGACGGCACAGTAGTAGAAATTGGGGCTATGCCTGCAGAGTATATCGGTGACCGTCAGCAGCAAACTGCGCCCGAGGATCATCGAATGGTTGTTTCGTTCAACTGTCAGTATTTTGCTATTTTTATCCATATACACAAGCTATCGCCAGCGCTCGCCAATGCAGTTGGTAGCCTCGAGCCTAACACTCAAAAACGCATTTCCGTGGATCTTAAGGCAGGTGATTTGCTGGGCAAAATTGGCGGCAACCCCGTTGATTATTCACTCATCGACACCAAACACACTCTGGCTGGCTTTGTGAGCCCCGAGTTATACCGCAGCGAGTCATGGAAAGTTAATGTTATTGACCCCCTTAGTGTCTATACCGGTAGTCTTAAAAATGCGTTGCAAGACGCCAGTCTTCGCACAACCGCACCGTTTGGCGGCAAGATTGACTACGATAAAAAAGGCGCGCTTGTTGGGAATTGGTTTCGAACTGGCACAAACGGATACGCCGGTGCTGATCAAAGTCGCTACTGGGATGGACATTTGTCGATTGCCCCAGATTACATTGACGGTAAAACTGCCATTGTATCGATTGGCAATTGGAAGGGTAAAGCAGCACAGTTTGCAGTTAAGGGCAGTTTTGACCCAAGCACCATTACAAAGGCAAGCGGCTTGGTAAAAGCCGAACTTATCTCGCTCAGCTACAATCTGCCTAGTGGCAGCCCTAAAATATCCCCAATAGGCGTTAAGGGAATGACGGTTTCGCAAAGCGGGGCAACTGCTGGGACCATCGTCTTTAAAGTGTTAGACAATGACAATATCCAGGTAGAAAAGTTTATTGGCAAAATGCCAGCCGAAGTATCTGGCTTTAGTTCAGCAATGCAAACCTACGAGCGCTAAGCTCAACATATACCCTACAGACAAGGAGGTCGCTATGGACACAACAAAAGCAAAAACAATTAACTGGCCGGCTTTACTTTTAGCAGTCTTTTTACCAACTGCAGCGGCTGTTATTGGCTCTATCTTTACCAGTGATGCTATACCACACTGGTATGCCGATCTTACCAAGCCGTCGTTTACACCACCCAACTGGGTGTTTGGCCCGGTGTGGACAATACTATATCTGTTTCAGGCAATTGCTTTTTATATGGTTTATACCAGTAAAAATATCTATCGAACATTTGGCATCAGCTTGTTTGTGGCCCAAATTATTGCCAACACCGCCTGGTCGTGGATTTTCTTTGGATTGCATCAGCCAGCATGGGCCTTTGTAGATATTGTCGTGTTATGGGGGCTTTTATTGTGGACAATTATTGTCTTCTCGTGCATTAAACCCACCGCCAGTATTTTATTGTGGCCATACTTGGCATGGGTAACCTTTGCCTCGGCGCTCACCGTAGGGATTACTTTACTTAACTAGCACTTAGTTCATTCGTGGTACTATACGCTGCATATCTCTCATATCAGGCAAGAAGCTCGCTGCCACGATACCACCTAAGGATCGGCTCATCTTATCCATAGACATAAATGAGCGAATAGACGCACTAGCTGCCTCCTCATGAGGCATCTCGGGGATTAAGGGCGTCAGGGCATGGCGTATGTCTAGAGGTAATGCGTCGTAAACAACACGAGGTACAGCCATAGCGTCAACGCACTCACCTTTTTCAGACCGACCAATAAGATGCCCTGAGAGCATTAGCTTGCCGCTACTATGTACCAACTCTATAGCCTTTTGCTGTAGCCCTATCTTTGATGTCATGTAGGGTATAGGCCCCTCGGGCATAACAAGACTCGGCATCAGATCCCAAAAAGGCTTAACTCTATCTCTGTAGAGCCGAAGCGTCTGCCCTTTAGACACCGCCTGGCCGGCACTAAGGCCATGAGCCATCAAAGTTCTTACGCCATCTGGTTGGAGAAACGAACAGAGAGCACTAACTAAATGAGTATTGGGCGGAAAAACACCGTGTTCTTCTTGACCCTCATAGGATGTAGTCATATAAGTTGTTGTTTGAGGTTCAAGGAGTTCATTAAAAGCCGAGGCAATATATGGGTCTGGTATTGCATTAAAGGGGGTACGTGTCATAAATGGTGAGTATACGCAAAAAACCTCAAACCGCAAAGGCCCTGACATAAGGAGTATACTAATTGCATGCTACGCAAAACTCCTTCTACAATACTGGTAATCATTGGCATCACTGGCGATCTGGCCAAACGCAAGCTATTGCCAGCGATAGCTCAAATGCAGCAAGCAGAGGCGCTGCCGCAAGATTTTACCATTGTAGGTATTTCACGCCGGCAGGTAAGTGCAGCCGAGGTGGTTATTAGTACGCCCAACCTCCAAGATAGTGATCGGGCCTTTTTGGCCGAATGTTTGCATATGCATACCATGGATATTGCCGACGAACAGTCCTACGCGCAGCTTAAAGCTTTTTTAGCAAGCCTCTCTACCAATAGTGCTACACAAATTGTCTTTTATCTCTCAGTACCACCACAAGTCTCAAGGCCCATTATTGCTGCTTTGGGGCGAGCTGGCTTTGGCAAAGATCCCCAGGTAAAATTACTCTTAGAGAAACCTTTTGGCTCCGATCTGACTTCGGCACAAGAGCTTATTGCCGAGACGCGCCAATACTTTAACGAATCGCAACTATATCGGATTGACCACTTTTTAGCTAAAGAGATGGCCCAAAATATTGTGGTATTTCGGTCGCAGAACAGCCTGTTCCGTCAAACTTGGAATAACCAGCATATTGAGTCTATCGAAATTATAGCCAGTGAGCAGATTGGCATTGAGGACCGCGCAGCTTTTTATGAGCAAACGGGCGCCCTGCGTGATGTTATTCAAAACCATTTACTGCAGTTAGCAGCACTCACACTCATGAAGATTCCTAGCAGCACCCAAGATATCGCCAAACAACGATTGGCCGCCTTACGACAACTTTTACCGCCCAATGGCAACCAGCTGGATATGTTGGTGCACCGAGGTCAATATGAGGGGTATACAACGGAGGTCAACAATACCAAAACTTCCACTGAGACATTTGTTGATATTACCTTGCACTCGGCCGACCCCCAGTGGCAGGGTGTACCCATTCGGCTTATCACCGGCAAGGCCCTGGCCACAAAGGAGACGGTCGTAAGACTACACTACAAGCGTCAACAAGCTGGAGAGTCTAATATGCTCAGCTTGCGCATTCAGCCCGACGAGGGTATTGAGATGCGGTTGTGGGCCAAAAAGCCAGGCTATCAGCATCGACTGGAGCAGCTGCCCCTCCGCTTTACTTATCAAGAACACTACAACTCACTACCAGAAGCTTATGAGCGAGTTTTAGTAGATGCCATTAATGGCGATCATAGTTTGTTTGCTAGCAGCGAGGAAGTGCTCGAAGCCTGGCGCATTGTAGCACCCATCCAACACTATTGGAGTATGCAAATCAGTGATTTAGCTATCTACCCAAAGGGCATGCAGGCCAAGCAAGACGCATAGCAGCATTTGCCAAGACGAGACTTGCCTGCGAAAGACTCGACAATCAGGTGTTAGTCGGTAATTTCTTGAGTTGTTAATTGCTGGTTACGCACACCGATTCGAAAACGAATCAGCACTACTAGAACTGCACATATAGCAAAGATATATAAAGGGAAGGCAACGTGGGCAAAATCCCAAGTGTTTAAGGCCAGGAGCGTTATAAGTGCGCTTGTACCGCCAAACAAAAAGACGTTCCAGCTCTCGCTATCGGGATCACGATAAGCCTTAATTAACGTAGGTACTGCTGCCAGCCCGTCTGCAATCACGCTCAGCAAAATAGCCACCGTCCCGCTGCCAGTTAGCTGCCAGAGCACCAGTGCAAACACCGAAAGCACACCGCAGGCGATATCCAGCCGCGAAAGCTTCCATACCGATTTGCGGTTAACAAAAGATCCTAAAAAGATCAGCAATGGGCCAAAGCCCACCATAAAGGTCATAAGCGCAGGTAAACCAACACCGTGGCTCAGCTCGGCACTAAAGGCAATGCCCGGTGCCAAAGCCCACAGGAGCCAAGAGATGCGGTTAGGGCGATTTTTGCCGCGCAGAGTGTCGCGTAAGTACCCGGTACTCCCAATAAGGTTGAGCACGGCACCGATTAAAATAAATTTTTCACTTATCATCACATATCCTTTAAAAACAGGGGTGGTAAACTAAAATTATCGCCTCTATAAGGGGCGATAATTAGTGTAATGCTGAGTACAAAAAGTATCAAATCACCTAAGAGGCTTTGCGGCCGCCATAGGTACCACCGCCATAGCCCAAAGATGAGCGAGTGCCTTGCTGCTGGTTACCACGGCCAAAAATAAACTTCATAATACCGGAAAAACCAAGAATAGAGGCGACACCAAAGCCAAGTGTCGTCAAGAATTCCTTGCGTGTAACTTCTCGATTCATTGCTTCTTCTAGATGACGCATATGTTTCCTTTATTTTACTTATTTTTTGTCTGTCTGTATCTACTTTTTAGATTACGGAAGCATAAGCGTGTTGTCAAGAATAATTTTACGATACCAGGCGTCTGCCACGGGCTGCAGATCGTTGTGGACGGGGGGTCGGACGTGAAACATAGGGGCGGGGCGGCGTGCTTGATGCCATAACTACTGTTTGGCCGCCAGAAGCACCGGCAAAAGCTGGCGTAAAAGTGGCTGATCCCTGTGGCTTAACCTTTACAAGCGGCTTAGCAATCTGGGCCCGCGATAAACGCTCCGCCTGCTTAGCTAAATCTTGCTCAATAAGGTCAACGACGTGGGCAGAATGCTTGTGAGGAGTCTTATGACGGTTGGTGCGCCAAATGATCAGAATGCCAAGTTGGTACATCAAAATAATTGGCAGTGCGATAAACATTAAGGCAAAAATGTTTGGGGTAGGGTTCATTAAGGCAGCCAGCACCACAGCAGCTACTATCACATGACGCTCATATTTGAGTAGTTTTTGCGGCTTGATGGGCTTGATACGATTAATAAAGATAAGTATTAACGGTACTTGCAAAAGCATAGCTGAGCCAAGCATGTACACTAACACAAATGACATATATGACTGGATGGTTACGAGTGGCTGAATCTGCTTAGTAACAAATTGATTAAGCAAGAATTCTAGAGCGGCTGGCAAACCCCATAGGTACCCATAGGCCATACCTATGAGCGCCAAAACTGCCGATATGCCGCTACCAATAGCAATAAACTTGGTAGACTCCTGCTTAAGCAACGGCTGCACATATTTAAGCAGCTGGTATACGATAACCGGGATACTCATAATAATACCGACATACAAACATAGTCGGAATAAGAAATCTATACCGCCACCAGGGGAAGTGTATATAAACTGCTGGTCTTTGGCCGGTTTGAGCAAAAAATGCACGATGTGGTGTTCAACACCATACGCAACACTGCCCCAAATACCAATCGACAAGGCCACCATAAAAATACGGCGACGTAGCTCGTGTACATGCTCAATAAACGGACGTCGACCGTCGTTTACGGGTGCCACTTGGCCAGGATTAGTTCTTGTCTTTTGCCGAGCCTTTTTCATTGTCGTCATCATTCATACTTGAACGCAACTCGCGCATAGACTTACCGATGCTCTTGGTGAGTTCTGGCAGTTTTTTTCCACCAAATAAAAGCAGGACGATAAGCAAGATAATTAACAACTCTGGCGTACTAAAGTCCAGGATGGCAAATTTGTCAGGCATTTTTGTCCCCCATATGGTTTACCTACTAGTACTCATGATATCATAAGCGTAATAATGTAAATAGTGGAAACGTCTATGAAACAGCAGTTGTACTACACAAACTTTGCGCAGGCCTACGGTGAGGGATCATATTCGGAATGTACTTATAATAACACCGAGTCTTGTACAACAAGTGGAAGTGGTTCTACCGGCTCTGGCAGTGGCTCAAGCGGCGGATTGGCTAATACCGGCTTTGACATGCTGGTTATTGTTACTATTGCTTGTGCCTTAATTTTTATCGGTCTGCTTATTCGTATCATTCGCAAAAAGAAGCACGCTAAGGCCGGCCAGTCAGCCCAGCAGAGCTTGCCCACCAACATGACTACTCCGAGCGTCGCAGCGGCTCCAAACGCACCTACTGCGCCCACAGCACCACTGCCTCCAAGCGCTCCACAGCCACCAACAACTATGCCACCCCAAACCGGCGGCGATAACGAGCCAAACAATCGTCCAAACACTGGCGGCCCCACCAATCTTCCCCCTCGCCAAATATAGGCCAGGGGGCAGTTCTACTAAAAAACCTGCGACCACCATCGCAGGTTTTTTAGTAGAACTGTATTTTTTACGAGCGGCTATATAGTTGCAGCATCAAAATGATAAGTGCAATAAATAGGGCAAATAATAAACTGGTAGTCGTTGTAATGGTTGATTCCATTTGACGTCGACCTACGGCTGTTTTGGCAGTGCCGGTCCGCGCAGTAGCAGTATTACGACCAGCGCTCGCCAATGCTGCCTTGCCAGCGGTAGCCGAGCGCGCCTTAGACGCGCTGGCAACCTTTTTTACAGGGGCTTTCTTTTGAGTTTTTTTAGGAGCAGCCATGGAATATCCTAACGGGTTACGCTAATTGTTGCGCTAGCTTCAGCATTTGGTGCTGCAACTGTTACGCGGTTACCGGTGCTCTTAGCGACAGTGTAGCCTGCAGCATAGGTAGTACCGCTTGCCGTACAAAGGCTTGAAGCAGGGGACTTAGTGCCTGAAGTTGGATCAATAGGCATGTCGGCAATGTATGTTGGAACAAGGTCGGTACACAGGTTGATTTGACCAGTACCCGAGCCAATTGCTGTTGCTGTTGAAACAGCCGACATACTTGGTGGCAAAGCACCCTTATTGGCAGCCGAGTATTGGTTGATGGCATCCAGGATGGCTGTAACGTCTGAGCGACGCTGACTGTTGTTGGCGTCAGCAAAGTTCTGCTTAGGATTAAGAGCAATAAGCGTAATAGCCAACAAAACCGCCAAAATACCGATGACGATCAAGAGCTCAATAAGCGTAAAGCCTTTATTATTGGTACGAAGTTTTTGAAATAATTTCATGTAAACACTACCTTTTTAATTGTCACTTTTTATCATTAATAATCTTTGTAATAAAGTCAACATTGTATTTCACCCGTTTAATGATCTGCTGAAATTTGCCTGGTTAACCACCTCCTTGTCATCTAAAAAATGTGCGATCAGTTCCGATTTGGTAGGGTTTTGCTGAGGCAGACCGTAAGCAGGGGCAGGAGTAACGCCAAACAGCTTAGCACCAGCTCGCTCAAGAGCTTCAGAAATTGACTGGTATATATCTCGGTTTGTAACAAAAACAGCTGTCTTTTGCTGTAGACGGTAACTAACTGTGGCGCGCTGCTCGGGATTGAGTGGTACGGCACTGCGAAAGTCATCAATAGCTTGGGGCAGGGCGGCAGTCTTATCAGCCAGCAGTTTATCAAATAAGATTGCTCGGTCTAAAACTACTAGCGCGCGCTGGCCACGCACATTGTGGTTCTCAAAAAACTGGCGGCAGAGCTCTAATAGCTGTGGCTTATCTACCACTTCTAGGTTAGCAATCAGTGACTCCGGAAGGCTCAATTTTGCCGCCGAAGCTTTACGACCCTCGAGCAGCAAATTATTGCGCTGCACGTAAACCAATATGGTTGGTTTTTGACTAAACATCATGGTGTTTCGCTCCAACTTGTTAACGTCAAAACATTGGCATTGTAATTTGCGGTTGCAGTAATTGTGCGCTGCAAACCACCGAGTGTTCCCTTGGAAACGATTGTTTTTGTGGTCGTACCGCTTACGGTTATTGTAGCAGTTCCGTCGCCAATAGTCAGTGTTTCACCTATATAACTGGGGTTACGTATTATGCGCTGCATTGCGTTATCCACGCCGCTTTCGGCTACCTGCAAAGCAGCGTCACCGTTAGCAAAAGTACTATTGGTTTGTGTATTAATAATAGTGACTGCTGCGGCCGACATAGTTAATAGCATGGCTACACTAATAAACACCAGCAGGGCAATCAGAGTTTGGCCAGTTTGGTTTTGCGGCAAACTTAGTAGGCTCATTGTCGTCTCCCAACGGTTGTTGTAAAGGTCTGTACACTTGCTCCAGATTTAGCCTGTGCCTTACTAGTAACAGTAAAACTAACACGTACCGTATCCTTGCCGCCGCTGGCCCCTAAACGCTGAAAGGTAAGTGCCGATATGGATGTTTCTGAGCCATTCAACGTGGCCGTACCAGAACCATCCGTGAGCTGTAGATTGCCACCATTTAAAGCGTAAGTAGTAGCCACGCCGCCAATTGTTAAGGCCAATGATGAGCCACTGCCTCCTAAGCTCGCAGGTGTCGTTACTGCCGTAGCGCGACTCATATCATAATTTAGACGAGCGAGTATAAAGCGACCATCCTGTGTAACGTTAGACGTTGATTGCGACTGGTTTTGCACGTCGAGGGTAGAGCTGAGCATGGTCGTAAGACCAATCAAGAATATCGACAAGAGCCCCATTACCAGCAATACCTCAACAAGAGTAACGCCAGCCTGAGCAGTATGGAATGTTCGTTTTAGTATATATTTCATGGTGAATAATTTATGGTTACATCTTGCAAAATAGGGGTAACAGTGCCGTTCCCAGTAAGTGTGGCTTTGTAGCGTATGTAGCGACCGAGCGTGTTGAAAGGGATCATCGAAGCAGCAGTGTAATAAGTACTTGCGGTGCCATCGGGACCTACATAATTCCAGGTTGCATTATCGGTATTCGATGCAATCTGAATCTGGACATCAGTATTTGTTGGCTGCGTTGAATTAAAAGCAATGTAATTATAGGCAGCCGAAGCGCCAGCATCGTAGGTAGTTGATTCCAGTGTGCCGCTAACCTGGTAGGCACCAGCGCCGCCTCCAATCACGACAAACTCTTTCGTCGTATTGGCATTGGCGGCGTAGGCATAATTGCCAATCACTACGATGTCATTAATAGTCGAGCCGTAATTAAAGTTGCTTTTGAGCGTTGGTGTATTTGCCGATACATCAAGTACCGTATATTGCTTACTCGTTAAACTCGTGCCTAGCGCAGCGTAGCCATTAGACACCGAAACGCTCAAAATAGCACCGCCAAATTCGTAACTCCCAAGCAGTGCCGGGCTGGCGGGATTGGCTATATTAATTGTGTAAAATTCCGGCCCCGAGGTATTGCTCGCAGTGCCCATATACGCGGTAGTACCCGCGATATCTATTTCTGCAGCCGCCTGTGTTCCTGCTGGCACTGTGTAAAAGCCAGTCAGCGACAACGACGATTTACTGGTAACGTTAAGGATGGTCATTTGCCGCGTCGTACCACCCGTGGCAAGGTAAGCATAATTACCGATTACCTCAATACTGTTAATGTCACTATTGGTTTCGTATGTGCCGGATTGTAATGTGGGGGACAGCGGATTGCTAATATCAACCACGAAAAACTCTCCACTAGAAGTAGATCTTTTTTTACCAACAAACGCGTAGTTACCCGATACGTAAATGGAGTTTCCGGCTGTTGTGTCTCCCAAAAGTTTTGACGACACACCCGCAGGTGCTGCTTTGTTACTAATATCAACTATCAAAAACTGAGACACAGTACTGGCAGTTGCCAAATAGGCATAATTGCCAGACACGTATATACCGTTTATAGCCGCTGTAGTGGTAAGTGTGCCCGCAAGAGTAGGGCTGGCAGGGTTAGTGATGTTAATAATTGCCATGCCCGTGGCGTAGCCCACATAAGCGTAGTTGCCACTCACAAAAACATCTAAACCCGAGACGCTACCAGCAATATTGTATAAGCCAGTCTGGGCAGGCGTAGCCCAGTTGGTTGAACCAGTGGCCAACTGCACCTCGCCGTCTGCCGTATTAGTTGTAACCAGATTAGCCAGGGTGTCGGCATTAAATGTAGCTTGGCTGGTCTGCGTCCACCCCATGTTATTTTGCCAGCGCTGGTAATATACCGTGGATGATACTGAGCTACTAAATGGCGTAGTCCATGACACCGTAGAAGTAACCTGTTTTGTTGAGCTATCTATTGTGCCACCTGAACTAACAATAGCGCCTGAGCTGTCGCGGCGAGCATCGCTAATTACTACTTGGCGAGTAAGTCCATTTGATGTATCGCTACCGCCCACCAGCGTCCAGCTGGTACCCGAAACCTCAGGATGATACGTGCCGTTTGTAGTAAACGGCGTCCAGCCGCTATCACGCACCGATCGTACGGCTTCGGTGGTTGAATGGAGCAGGGCAGTTGCTTGCAAGCGCTGGTCGTTACCGGCTCGTGCTGAACGTGAGGTTACTAAGGCGGCTGCAAGCGTTGGTAATAAGATTGCCGACAAGCCAATGGCAATTAAGATTTCTACCAGAGCTTGACCACGCTGGTTGAGCCGTTTAAAAGCTGGGATAGGTAGGCGTGTAAATAATCTCATAATTAATTTACCGCGAGGGCTCCAAACCGATTAACCGTAATTACGCGGCTGTCGCTGGATGCCGTATTAGTCAGCGTAATGGTATTACTACCCGCTGTAAAACCCGAAACCTCACCCGAAACTTTACTAAAAATAAGCTGGCTAGAAGGAAAGGTAGTACTCAATGCTAAGCCCGTATCGAGTTTGATTACAAAGTTACTGCTTTCGGCTGCCGAATACGTGTTAGCCGCAAATACCGTATATTGGTCGCCCTCTATATAAAGGCCGTGGGGCTGGGAAGTAGCTGTCGTACCTGGGTCTCCCGACATCGACAACAATTGCTGGCTCTTTATATCGGCCACCAGTGTGTCACTAGCACCATTTAATGAGGCTACATTTTGAGGACGAATAAGATTAATGGTCGACATACCAAATAAAATAGCAATCAGTCCCATAACCACCAGTAACTCAATGATCGTAAAACCCCGGACGTCTGGTGACAGCTGCATGCGCATATTAGTTGGGGCGGATCTGACTAATCATATTGTAGATAGGCGCAATAATAGTAATCATTAGCGCGCCGACCATCACGCCAACAACAACCAACAAAATAGGCTCCATGAGTGCTGTAATCGTCTTAAGACTTCGCGTAACCTGACGCTCAAAATATTCCGATAAATCGTGCATGGTAGTCTCGAGCGTTCCAGCAGATTCCGCAGTTTCGGTAGCACGGACCATCATAGGTGGCACAATACCTCGGTGTGCGTTGCGCAGGCTAACCGAGATTGGCTTGCCAGAATCAACTTGTTTACGCATATCAATAATCAGCTTGTCGATTTCGCGTTTTTGCACCACGCGCTGCGAAAGAGTAAGAGCTTCATTAACTGGCACACCAGCTTTTAATAACAGGCCGAGGCTGCGAGTAAACCGAGCAAAATCAATATTGCGGCCCAATCTTCGCAATCCAGGAAGAGCCAAAAGACTGCGGATAAGCTCACGCTTGCGTACTTTAATAATCACCGCGGCGGCGGCCAGCAGCACAAAACCAACGGCAATCATTAGCCGCCAGTTTTGGGTAAAGTAGCCTGAGGCATTAATCATAAATTCGGTAACCGGTGGAATTTTAACGCGTAGGCCAACAAATACTTTAGCAATGCGTGGAATCACGAATGTTAGCATCAAAACAACGATGCCCGAAAATAGCACCATAACAAAGATTGGGTAAATCATACTAGCCCGAATTTCGTCGCTAAAATCAATTTCTTTTTGTGTGGAAATAGCAAGGTCTTGTAGGGCAATCTCTAGGGCTCCGCTTTCTTCGGCAGCCTGCAGTAAGTTAACCGTTACTGGGTCAAAAGCCTGAGGCATTTGCCGCATAACCTCCGACAGCGGCTGCCCATTAACTAAAGCTGCGTGCATCTTTTTGAGTGCTTTTTTAATTTCGCCCTTAGCGTCTTCTTGCAGCGCATCAATAGCTTCTAAAATTGGAATACCGGCGCGCAGCATGGTGCCTAGGTCAGTAAAAAAGGCCAAGCGATCTTTGGATGATAAGTAGATTGCTGCCATATTATTGTTGAGTAACGCGCAAAATTTCTTCGAGCGTTGTAGTTCCTTGAGTTACTTTTTCGAGCCCGTCATCAAGCATCGTTGTCATGCCCTCAGAAATTGCTTGTGTCGTAATGTCGTTAGCGTTGGCCTTAGCCGTAATAAGCGAAGCAATTTTGGGACTTACTTCCAGCACTTCAAAAATACCAATCCGCCCCTGGTAGCCAGTGCCGTGGCAAATCGCACAACCTGCGCCTTGATAGACACGAATAGTCTTTTTGCTGCCAAAGTGTTTAGCGACCGCTGCAGCGTCAATACTCGACAACAGCCCATCCTGACGAGCATCACCATGCCAGCCTTGTGCTGTACGTGTTAGCTCGATACTTGCTTTGCAGTGTGGACAGATTTGCCGCACTAAGCGTTGGCCAATAATGACGTTTACTGTTGAGGCAATCAAAAAAGGCTCAACGCCCATATCGATTAAGCGGGGGAGCGTTGTAGCGGCATCATTGGTGTGCATAGTACTGAGTACCAGGTGACCTGTCATGGCGGCATTTACAGCAATACCAGCCGTTTCTTCATCGCGAATTTCACCCACATACATAATGTCGGGGTCTTGACGGAGTAACGAGCGGAGCCCCTCGGCAAACGTTAGATTAGTTTTGGGGTTGGCCTGAATTTGGTTGATGCCGCTAATTTCGTACTCTACGGGATCTTCAATAGTCGCGATGTTTTTATCGCGTGTATTCAGAATTTTAAGCACCGCGTACATGCTGGTTGTTTTACCAGATCCGGTGGGACCCGTCGATAACACCATGCCATATGGCCGGTTAAAGCCATTTTGAACTTTTTTAAGGTCGACCTCGCCCATACCTAAGTCGGTCAAGCCAAATTGCCTAAAATGCGAGGCTAGTAAGCGTAGCACCGCTTTTTCGCCCGTAACAACCGGCACAATTGATACACGTACGTCTACCGTCGTGTCAGCAACTTTAGTCTGCATGCGGCCGTCTTGAGCGCTAAAGTGCTCATCGGTTCGCAGTCGAGACAACACTTTAATGCGGGCAATAATTTGAGCATGCAAAGTCTTAGGCAGGCGTACTTCATCGTGTAGTACACCATCAATACGAAAACGCACGATAGTGGCTTCGCGCAGGGGCTCTACGTGAATATCCGAAGCTCTGGCATCTATTCCATATTCGATAAGTGTTTCGACTACCGTTGAGATAGGCAAAGGCTGTCCGGTTGCAGGAGTAGCTAATAGTTTATCGAATACTGCTTGCAGTTCTTTTTTATATAAGTGTAGTGCTTGCTCAAGGGCATCTTCGGTAGCATAAAACACCTTATACTGTTTAACCCCAGCCTTTTTGGCCACCATTTCAAAAAAATCAGTCTGTTCTGGTTCGGTGCTTGCAATATGTACTTCGTCGTTTTCAACTTCAAAAGCTAAGGCATGTCTTTGCTTAGAGATAACTTCTGGAATCAAATGGAGTACAGCATCGGGGATAGTAACCGTGGACATATCTATAAAGGGAAGCTGGTAATGATAGGCGATTACTTTGCCAAGTTCACTGTCTGGCAATATGTCGTGGTTAACCAGTGCGTCATGTAAGCTCAAGCCTTCGGCCTTGGCAGTTTCTTGAATCTTTAAAAGCTTAGCCTCCGAGATATACTGCAGGTCTTTGAGAATTTGTGATAAGGCTTGATCATCTAGTTTCATAGGTGAACTTATATAAAACTCTTCTGCTATATCATAAGCGTTATACAAGAGGTATTGTAACAATACGCTGTTATTTTACCAACGATTTTTTTCTGCTATATTAAAACCATATGCTTAATCCGCTTCACCATGACAAAAAGCAAGGCAACCAAGTTTTTTTAGGTGATGATGGAATAATTCACCTGGTATTTGTGGGCGAACAAACCACCGCCAACACCGCTCCAATTTACGAACAAACTAAGCAGCTTA
>Ga0075366_10000035_pt1 | contig 47595 bp, 42 predicted proteins | sample EndMethybrTD3031_FD_72351 | JGI IMG/M metagenome (GOLD analysis project Ga0075366, IMG submission 72351) | Populus endosphere microbial communities from Tennessee, USA - Endosphere MetaG P. TD hybrid TD303-1 | ecosystem: Host-associated > Plants > Roots > Endosphere | place: USA: Tennessee...
GAAGCTGGCGACGTGCAGGAATCCGCACATGATCACCTCGATGCTCCTGCAGCATCCAGCGGTCGGTGGCGCGCGGCGTGTGGAGTACCTTGCCAGTCGTTCCCAAAGATGCGAGCCCCATCACCGGATGCGAACTCGATGCGAGTCCGGATGGGTGCTTTCGAGGTGAAAGGCGCCCACGAGTTCTGCCAGGCGTTTCGCCTGCGTGTTCAGCGACTCGGCAGCAGCGGAGCTCTGCTCGACCAATGCAGCGTTCTGCTGCGTCAATCGGTCGATATCGCGCATCGATTGCCCTACTTCCTCGATGCAACTGCTCTGGTCGGCGGCTGACGTCACGATTCCGGCGATTGCGGAGGTGACTTGCTGTACCGACGAGACGGCGTCGACCATCGTGTGGCCTGCCTCCTGGGCCAGACGGCTGCCCGATTGAATGGTCTCGATCGATGCCCCGATCAGCGACTTGATGTCCTTGGCCGCGTCGGCAGAGTGCTGCGCCAGGCTGCGCACCTCACCGGCCACCACGGCGAACCCTCGGCCCTGCTCTCCGGCGCGTGCGGCCTCCACGGCCGCATTCAACGCCAGGATGTTGGTCTGAAACGCGATGCCTTCGATGGTGCCTACGATTTCGCCGATGCGCTTCGACTGCGCGGTGATGGCATCCATGCTCCGCACGACCTCCTGAACGACGTCGCCACCGCGATGCGCTGCCGCAGCGGCTCCCCGGGTCAGGTCGTCGGCTGAGCGCGCCGATCCGGCAGCCTGGTTCACGGCCTCGGTCAAGGCCTTGACGGAGCTAGAGGTGCGTTCCAGTTGGCTGGCCGCCATCTCGGTGCGTCGGGCCAAGTCCGCGTTGCCTGCGGCAAGCTCCGCCGAGGCTGTCTCGATGGACAGCGAGGTATCGCGAACGCCGCGCACCAGGGCCTGCAAGCCGGACTGCATGCGGCGCAAAGCCTCCAGCAAGCTTCCCGTTTCGTCTTGGCGACCGGTAGGGATGTCGGCCGTCAGCTCCCCTCGAGCCACGCGCGCGGCCATCGCCACCGCCTGCTGGATCGGTTGGGTCACACCGCGCGAAATCCACCATGCGGCGCCAGCGCCCAGGAGCAGCGCCAAACCAGCCGCGGCCAACTGAACACCGCGCGCCAGCGAAGCCTCGGCCCGAGCCCGCTCGCGCCGGCCTGTGGACGCCGCGGTCGTCACGTCGATGACAGAGTCCACCGCCTGAGCCCAGAAGTCGAAGCGGCTCTTCCCGTTGCCGGAAAGGTACTCCACCATCGCCCCATCGACAGCCAGTTCCTTGTCGTCGCTGATGAGGGCTGAATCGGCGACGCGACGGCGTATCGCGGCATCGATGCTCTGGGCGACGGCCTCGGCTGCTGTCAGGTTTTCGAGTGCCGGCGCAAGACCGGGCACGAGGCCCTCAGCCGCACGCACCAGCAACTGGGCCTTCGCCTGCGCGTACCTTGCCTGCGCCTGGTCGAAGTCTCTCTTCAGAAATTCGACGTCCTCTTTTCCTCTCGCGAGCGCCATGAACATGGCATTCATCAGAACGCCATCGATGTGGCTGCGCATGCGGCTGGCTTCCCCGGCAATCTCGTTGCTGGCCACGAGAGCCAGTTCCATGTCGTGCTCGACACTGCGCATCTGAAGCAGCGCAAAGACCGTCGAGCCGGCAACAGGAACAGCAACAGACCGAAGGCCAGCGCCAGCCGAGTCGCGATCCGGAACTGCGGCCGCCAAGCGACGCCTGCGGAAATCACATTGGCCAGGCGGAGCCTGGGCCACCATCGACGCGGCGCTTTCACTTCAGGATCACCCCATGGCGCGAGCGCACTGCGCATTCGATGAAGTCGCAGGCGCTGGCTCTGCCCGGGCGGAACGCCGCAACGCCTCGCCCACGACCCGGGCATTGATATAGGCCTCCAGGCCGGCGTAGGTCACGGCGGATGCGTCTCCGAACTGCGCGGCGTCGGCTTGAAACTCTCGCACGAACGAGATGGACCCGGCCGCCGTTATCTCCATCGACTCACGGCCGATGTCCAGAATCAGAGTCTGAAAGCGGCCACGGCTAAGGCTGCCAAGCATGGCCTCGAAGCTATCCTTGCGGGAACGATCGACGATGAGGACGGTGGCGGTGGCCCCTTCTCGCTCCGCCGCGCGCGTTGACGGCTTCGATGTATGACGCGGGGTGCCTGCGAGCACGCGTCGCGAAGTGCCGTCATCCGAGGGCCCCATCGGCACAGAGGCGCCCAGCACGATCGGGTCCGATGCCTGGGCATCCGACAGGAATGCCGAGCTCAGCACCGCGAACACTGCCAACCGGAATAGGAAGGTTGAGACGACCATCCCCGACCTCATGTGCTGCTTCGAGCCGCGTTGACCGGTTGCGAAGCTAGCTGCGCGCGCCCCTTCACGCCGCTTTCCGGCTGCGCCGCATGTGCCTGGCGATGGGGCGTGGGTGCTTCGCCGAGTTTGACGAGTTCGAACTGCCTTCGATCCTCCCGACCGGCGACGCGAGCCTTGGACTGCCGGCCCAGCAGGAAGTACGACAACGCCGGCAACAGGATCAGGGCGCCTAGCATGTTCCACACGAACATGAAGGCCAGCAGGATCCCCATGTCGGCCTGGAACTTGATCTCGGAGAAGCTCCAAGTCGCCACCGCGAGGCCGAGGGTCACGCCTGTCAGCAACACGACCTTTCCTGTGAACTGCAGCGCCTTTCCGTAGGCCTCGGACAGAGACGCTCCGGCCCGCAGTTGCACCAGCATCACGCTGAGCACGTAGAGCGCGTAGTCCACGCCGATGCCGACGCCGAGTGCGATCACCGGCAGCGTCGCCACCTTGACGCCGATGCCCATCCACACCATGAGGGCCTCGCACATCATCGAGGTCAAGGCCAGGGGCAGGACCGCGACGACCACGGCACGCCATGACCGGAACGCCAGGAAGCACAGCGCGATGACCGCGCCATACACCCAGAACAGCATCTTTCGCGATGCATCGCGCACGACGATGTTCGTGGCCGCTTCGATCCCTGCGTTGCCGGCCGCCAGCAGGAACTTCACCTCTGGCGTATCGTGTGCAGCGGCGAACTGCTCGACGGCCTGCGTGGCTTCCAGCAGCGTCTGCGACTTGTGGTCCTTCAGGAATACGAAGACCGACAGGAGATTGCAGCTCTGGTTGAAGAGCTCGCGCGGCGCGCGGGCCGTGGCCGCATTGAGCATGCTCTGGTTCGGCAGCAGGTCGTACCACGCGAAGCTCCCTTCGTTCATGCCGACCATCAGGCGCTTGCTCAAGCCGGCAAGGGACAGGGTGCTTTCCACTCCCGGCAGTTGCTGCAGCTTCTGCTCCAGTCGATCGATGGACGACTGCACGTCGTAGGTGCCGCATTGATTGTTGGGCGTCTTCACCATGACGACGAGGACGTCCGAGCTGGTCGCGTAGTTCGCCGCCACGAACTTGTTGTCCTGGTTGTAGCGGGAGTCCCGGCGTAGTTCAGGTGCGCCGGGATCGACATCGCCGATCTGCAGGTCCAAGCTGACGACGTAGCTTCCCGCCGCAAGCAAGCCCGCCAGCAACACCGTCGGGACGGCCCTGCGGCGCGCCGTGAACGACACCAGCAACGCTTCGATGCGGAGTCTGCGGGATTCCGCTTTCAGCTTCTTCTCGGCGGCCGCGACGCTGACCCCGGTGAAGCTCAGCAAGACGGGAAGCAGCACCAGGTTAGTGAAGACCAGCACTGCCACGCCCAGGCTTGCGGTGAGGGCGAGGTCGCGAATGATCTTGATGTCGATCGCCATCAGGACGGCATAGCCGGCCGCGTCGCACACCAGCGCCGTCAAGCCGGCGGCAAACAGGCGACGAAACGTATGGCGCGCAGCGACCAGTTTGTGCATGCCACGCCAGACGTCCTGCATGATGCCGTTCATCTTCTGGGCGCCGTGGCTCATGCCGATGGCAAACGTCAGAAACGGCACCAGCATCGAGTACGGGTCCATCGTGAAACCGAGCAGAGGCAGCATGCCCAACTGCCACAGGACCGCGATCAACGAGCAGAATACGACCAGCAGGGTGCTTCTGACGCAGCGCGTGTACCAGAAGACCGCGAGCGCTGAGATGACCAGCGCGAGTCCGAAGAACATCGCGACGGATCGCGCTCCGTCTATCAGGTCGCCGACGACCTTGGCGAAGCCGGTGATGCGAATCTCGGTCACGTCGCTTCGATACTTCTCGCGCAGATTCTCCAGCGACTTCGAGAAGGCCGCGTAATCGAGTCTGCGGCCCGTCGTCGGATCGTTCTCGAGCAACGGCACCTGCAGCGTGCTGGACCGGTAGTTGGCAGCGAACAACTGGCCGATCTCGCCGGAACGCTCGGCGTTGGCGCGCACTCGAGCCACGCTGGCCGGACTGCCGTCATAGTCGGGCGGAACGACCGTGCCGCCGTCGAGTCCGTCCTCCGTCACGGCAATCCAACGCGCATTGGGTGTCCACAGCGACTTCATGAACGCCCGGTCAACCCCCGGCAGCAGCAGCACTTCGTCGTTGAGGCGTCGAAGTTGCTCGAGGTAGGCGGCATCGAAAATCGATCCTTTCTTGGACTCGACCGTGATCGTCACCCGATTGCCCAAGCCCTTGAGATCATCCCGATGGACGAGGAAGTTGGCGATGTACGGATGCTGAGTCGGAATCATGCTCTCGAAGCTGGCGTTCACGCGCAGCTTCGGAATCTGCCAGCACAGCACGATGGTCACCAGCGTGCAGAGCGCGATCACCAAGTACCGGTGATTGAAGAAGGCACGTTCAGCGAGCGAGCCGGTTCTCGGATCGAACTCGCTCAGGTCACGTGCGGGTTCCGATGAGTTGTTGTCCGCGGGCTTCATTTGACCGTAAGGCTCGGAGTGGACGCGCCGGCCGGCTTGCCTGGAGCGGCTCTGCTGAGGCCGCGCAAGCTGGCCAGGATCCACGTACCCGAATGACTGCGGGTGATCGAGGTGTAGGGGCCGGGCGCGATGTCGGACACTGCGGCCAGCGTGTCAGCCGATCGTCGGCCGACGAGCAACTGCCCCGCCTGATTGGCGAACGCAGCCTCGCCATCGGAAAGTGCCATCCCGGCACTGAACGAGGCGTCCGAGGGCGACGCCAACCTGGTCCACGACTTCCCGTGGTCGATGCTTCGAAACAGGTTCCCGCGCAAACCGTAGAGGTAGAGGTCGCCGCCGTCCAGCGAAACGATCCCGAAGTAGCTGCCCTTGTACGGCGTCGACATGCTCTTGAACTGCCGGCCTCCGTCGACCGACTGAAGCAGCAGCCCCCGCTCTCCCGCGATGAAAAGCGACTTCCCGCTACGCGCGATGCCGTAGAGATGCAGCCCCTGCGGGTTGTCCAAGTGCTCCAGCCACGGCGTCCAGTGATCCCCGCCGTCGTCCGTCCGGAAGATCAAGCCGTAGGCGCCTATCACCAAGCCGTTGCGGTCGTCGCTGAAGAGGATGTCGAAGAATGGCTTGTCGGCCCCGTCGCTCACGAGTTGCGCGGCGCTCGGCGCCAAGGCCCGCGCGAGCGGATCTGCGCTGCTCTCGGAATACCTGGCGGCGGCAAGGCGGGCGCCCTGGATGCCATCGAACTGCTTGATCCAGGTCGATCCGCCGTCGCTCGTGCGCAGGATCACGCCCGAATGGCCAATGGCCCAGCCGGTACGCTCCGAAACGAAGTGCGCTCGGGTCAACGTCACGCTGACCGGCGTCGGCGATTGTCGCCAGTGTTGCCCATCGTCATCAGACAGAAGCACCAGGCCGCGCTCACCGACGGCCACGAGGCGCCTGCCGGCCTGCGTGACGTTGAGGAGCGCCGCTTGTTGCGGACGCGTCACTGAGGGCGACGGGTATGTCCATGCACCCTGCGCAGCGTGCAGCGTGGCTGGCAGCAGCAGGGTGGCCAGAGCCAACAGGCCGGACTTGATGGAGGCATCGATGGGTTTCAACTGGGCACTACCTTGAAGCTTGTCGGTTCCCCGCGACCAATGGCCGGCTGCGTGACATTCGTGGGCGACAGGGGCCGGACCGACGGCATGGATCAGCCGCCCGGTGTCACATGGCACCTCGGCCGCTGCGGGCATGAGGCGACCCATGCCGCGATCGTTTTGGCCACCTCGGCCGGTCGCTCGTAAGGCGCCATGTGGCCGCAATTCCGAACGATATGGATCTGCTGCGGCCGGATCAATTCACGGGCCCGATCCAGCTGCGTGATGGGGGTCACCTGGTCGTTGTCGCCCCACAGGAGAAGCTTCGGTACGTTCAGGGCCTGCATCGGCTCGAACAGCTCGGCCCTATCGACGAAGGAGAAGTTCTGCAGGGTGGAGAAAAGCGCAAACAGCGATCCTTCGTACTGGTAAGCGTCGAGAACCATCGTCGCCAGCTCCGCGGCGCGCCCAGGGTCCTGGACGTTGTGACCCAGGTGCCTGCGCAGAATCCGGGAACCGAACCACTTCGCCACGAATGTCGCCATCCCGTCGCTGTGCATCAGCCAGGGCGGCAGGGCCGGCGTCTCCGCGAGACCTGCCGGACCTGCGAAGGTCAGGGTCGCAAGCGTGTCGGCGTGCTGCGCGGCGTACGCCATCGCGATGAGCGCGCCCATCGACGTCCCCACCAGATGGAAGCGGCTGTTGATGCGCAGCTCGTGAGCGAGCCCGGCGAGTTGCCTGACGAACAGGGATTCGTCGTAGCGATCTCGCACGCGGTCGGAGTAGCCGCGCCCATAGCAGCTGTAGGCTAGTGTCCTCAGCCCGAGCCCGTGGAGCTCCCGAGCCATCGCATCCCAGTAGAACAGCGGGATCGTGAGCCCCCCGATCAGGACGACGAGGTCGCCGTCTTCGGGGCCCGCGAGCTCGTAGTGGGTCACGCCATCCCTGAGCTCGAGGAAACCGCCGCGAAGCTTCTGCCTCGATGTCGCATTGAGCCGCCGGTGTTCGCCGAGCGCGACGAAGTATTTCATTTTGGAACTTTCCGCGCTGGCCCGGGCAGACCGCGGCGACCGAGCATCGACTGCTGCGGACGGCCACGGATCGACGAGAACAGGCGCCAGAGTTGGAACATAGTGGCTACAGCGTAGCCGATATAGGCGGCGCGCTTCCCCCATGAGAACCCTAGGGGGTGTCCCGAAGGCGCAGCCGCAGCGGTACTTTCAACGTCCGCTGCTGCGAGCGGACGTCGTCAGTCGGCGCTGGCGGCCGAGCCTGTCTGCATCCGTGCGGATATGCCGCCGTGTGCCGCGAGGTTCACTAGGCGCGTGAAGACCTGTCCCAAGGACTCCTCTGTCGCATCGTCGAAGTGCGGGTCGCCATGGCTTTCGAAGGCGACTGCAATCTCCTGTCAGTCTTCGGCACGCAGGTGTTCGCTGGGCATCGGAAGCACCCGCGACTCCTCGGTGCGCATGTGCTGCCACTGCGAGCGGGCGAATGCAGCCAGCGCCAGTCCGAACGCGGGCAGGTCTGCAGCGTGCGCCTGCCGCAATTCCCTGAAAACCAGGGCGCAGTCACGGTGCTGGCGTTCGAGCGCATCGAGCAGCGGTGCGCTTTGCGGTGCACGCAGGCGCAGGCGAGCGAACAGCGTCTTCTCTTCCTTCGGGTGATGAAGGCTTTCGGGAAATGCTTCGATGTATTCGATGGCCGCGCCGATCATCTCCGCGCTGAGTGCCTGGCCGCAAGATGCATTCGCCGGTATGCCGCTGCATGGCGCTCAGTACAAGGGTCCTTTCGCGGCCCACCGGACAACGGACGACTCTAGGGCTTCAGGAAGGAGAGCGTCGCTTCCGCAACCCAGGTGGGCTCTTCCTCGGGCAGCAGGTGCCCTCCGTCCGGATGGACGAGTTCTTGGCTGCCGCGAATGTCGCGGGCGAAGTGTTGACCGTCGATGCTCGCGCTTCGCAACACCAGCGTCGGTGCCGCAATGCGGCAGATCTCGGCGCTGCGATCGACATGGTCGATGTTGACCATGTCGACGAATGCCGATCGGTTGCCGCGCCGGCCCATCAGCGTATGCACCCGGTCCACCATTGCGTCGTCGACGATCGTCGAGCGGGGGCCGACCGAAGCGCGCAGGTTGCGCTCCGTGGCCCCGCGGGGCGCCCAGCGCCGCAGGATCGGTTTTAGCAGCGGGTTGCGCATCAGCACGAAGGCGGGCGGCAGCGTCTTCTCCGGGTATCCCGTGGCATTGATCAGCACCAGCGCGGCGACCTGGCTCGGATGATCCAGTGCGAGGTTCCAGGCGATGTTGCCGCCCAGCGAGTGGCCGGCCACCGCATAGCGGGGGATGTGCAGGGCTTCCATGAAGCGGGCGACCGTCGCCGCGTACGTGCGCATTCGGTAGTCGCGATCGGCGCGCGGACCGGTCAATCCGAAGCCCGGCAGGTCCAGGCGAACGACGTCGAACGATGCGGACAGGATCTCTGCCAGCTTTTGCACGCTGTGCAGCGACCCGCCGGAGCCATGGAGCAGAACGACCGGTGCCCCGCGGCCTGCGCGCTTGTAGTGGAGCCGGAGTCCGGCGACGGTGATGAAGCGGGAGTCCGGTTGAGGATCAAGCCAGAATGACATATCGGATACAGTGTAGCCGGTATTGCCTGAGGGTCAAAGCAGCGTTGGTCTCCGCCGAAGCTAGGGTTCTCATGGGGGTCTTGCGATTCAATATCGGCTACGCTGTAGCCATTATGATCTGTGCGACGACGGGACTCAACGGCCGCATGGAAGAAGCGAGGGCCAATGCCGGGCCGAATATCGCGCCGGCGGGCACTCGGAACAACAGCGATCCGGAACGAACCGGCAACTTGGAGACACGAATGAGGAAAGTCGATGGTCAATGGGACCGATTCCCCGCTCTGCGGCGAATCGCGATCGCGGCCTTCATGGTCGTAGCCGGCTCTGCACACGCTGTGGAGTTCGATACCGGCAGTGATCTCAAGGTCCGGTGGGACAACACGTTCAAGTACAGCGCGGCTACCCGAACCAAGGCCCCGTCCACTGAATTGACCGGCTCTGCCAACGTGAACGGCGATGACGGAGACCTCAATTTTCGGCGCAGGAACTGGGTCTCCAACCGCATCGATCTCCTGTCGGAAGTGGACGTCAGCTACGGCGACTTCGGCGCTCGGGTGAGCGCTGCGGCGTGGTACGACGAACGCTATCGGCGGTCGACCGACAACAACTCGCCGCGGACCTCGAACACCGTTCCCTACGACCAGTTCGATCCGGACACCGCTTCCCTTCACGGCAAGAAGGCGGAAGTTCTGGACGGATTCGTCTTCGGGCGGGCCGATCTCGGTGGCGGCCGCTTGGCGAGCTTCCGGCTGGGTCGGCACGCGCTGCTGTACGGAGAGAGCCTGTTCTTCGGCAACAACGGCATCGCCGGGACGCAGGCGCCCATCGACGTCATCAAGGCTCTTCAGGTTCCTTCGTCGCAGGTCAAGGAAGTCGTAATGCCTGTGAGCCAGCTGTCGGGGCAGTTGCAGCTGGACCCGAGCTTGAGCCTCGGCGCCTACTATCAGTTCGAGTGGCGAAGGAATCGAACGCCAGCAGTGGGCAGCTTCCTGTCGGTGGCCGACTTCACCGATGTCGGCGGGCGCCGTGTGCTGATGGGGCCACCGCTGGTGCCCGGTGGCGGGGCTCAGGCGCTGCTGCGCTCGGACGACACGGAGGCTTCCGACTCGGGCCAGTTCGGCATGCAGCTGCGGTGGCGACCGGCGTTCATCGACGCTGACCTCGGCTTCTACTTCACACGGTCCAGCAGCAAGAACGCGATCACCCACGCGCGGCCGGCCGTCATTCCCGGCGTCGGAGTCGTCGATCCGGCGAACTTCAACGCGGCCACCGGCCAGGTGGGAACCTATTCGCTCGTGTTCCCCGAGGGCATCAAGACGTACGGTGCCAGCATCAGCACGACGTTCGGCGAGGCGAACGTGGCAGCCGAAGTGTCCTTCCGGGAGAACACCCCGCTGATCACCGCCGCGGTCCCCGTGCTGCCCGGCGAAACGATCGCCAACAGCGGCGGCAGCACCCTGTATCCGGTCGGCAAGTCGGCGCATCTGCTGCTGTCGGCCGTCTACGTCGCCCCGCGCTCCGCCTTGTGGGACAGCGCCACCTTGATGGCCGAGATCGCTTGGAACCGTCGGCTCAGCGTGGACCGCAATGCCGAGTTGGTCGATCCGAACAGCACGCGCGATGCAAGCGCCATCCGTTTCTCGTTCGAGCCGACGCTCTACCAGGTGGCTTCCGGGCTGGACCTGTCGCTGCCGGTCGGCATCGGGTATGGCCTGTCAGGCCGCTCGTCCGTGGTGCCCGCGTTCAGCGTCGATCACGGGGGCAACGTTTCCTTGGGAGTCAATGCCGAGTACCAGAAGCTTTGGAAGTTCGGCATGACCTACGTCCACTTCACCGGATCCACCAAGCCCGTCACGGTGGGCGATGCCAGAGCGCCTTCGGGCTTGGCCTACTCGTTCGGCCAATCGCTCGCTGATCGGAACTTCTTCGCCATCAGCGCCCAGCGGACATTCTGAGGAGACATCATGCTGAAGACGATTACACGGGGCGCGCTGCTCGTGACCTTGCTGGCAGGCGCTGGATTCGCGAACGCCGGCGTATCCGCGGAGGAGGCTGCCAAGCTCAAGACGACCCTGACCCCGCTGGGTGGAGAGCGCGCCGGCAACGCGGCCGGCACGATTCCGCCCTGGGAGGGCGGGCTGACGAAGGTGTCCAAGCCGGGCGAGCCGGCGGCGGATCAGTTCGCGGACAAGGCGATGCTGACCATCACGTCGGCCAACCTCGAACAGTATCGGAGCAAGCTGGCCGAAGGCACGCTCGCGTTGTTCGCGAAGTACCCCGATTTCCGCATGCAGGTCTACAAGACCCAGCGTACCGCGGCGGCTCCACAGTGGGTCTACGACAACACCTTCCGCAACGCCACCCAGGCTAAGAGCTCTCAAGGGGGGCTGTCGATCTCCAATGTCTATGGCGGCATTCCGTTTCCCATCCCGAAGACCGGTGTCGAGGCGATGTGGAATCACCAACTCGCCTACCAAGGGGAAGCTCTGCGCATCCACTTTCGCGTCTGGTTGATCGACGCGGCAGGCAAGCGTGTCCTCGGCAGCGAGGCGATCACGGAGTCACAGTACCCCTACTACGACTCGGAAGGGAGCGTCGAGAAGTTCAGCGAGACGGCGGTTGTCAGACGGAACCTGCAAGTCGCGCCGCCCTTCAAGGCCGGGGAGCAGATCCTCGTGAGGGAGCCTCTCGATCAGATGGGCGTCGGCCGCCAGGCTTGGCAGTACCTGGTCGGTCAACGCCGAGTGCGGCGCGCTCCCACGGTCGGATACGACACGCCCAACCTCGTGACCTCCGGTGCAACCAATTTCGACGAAGTCGCCATGTACAACGGGGCTATGGATCGCTACACGTGGAAGCTGGTGGAGAAGAGGGAGGTCTACATCCCCTACAACCGGAACCGCATGTTCCTGGCGAAGGACGACGAAGCGCTGGGGCGGCATTTCATCAACCCCGATGTCTCACGCTGGGAACTGCATCGGGTCTGGGTCGTCGAGGCCCAGCTCGCGGAGGGCAAGCGGCACGTTTACAGCAAGCGCCGTTTCTACCTCGACGAGGACAGCTGGGGTGTGATGCTCGCCGAGGCCTATGACGCACAGGGCAAGCTGTGGCGCTATTTCGAGAACGTGCCGTTCGCCGCCGGCAACCCGGGGCAGGGCTGGGCGGGGGAAGTGACCTATAACCTGCTCGATGGCACTTACGTCTCCAGCGCCAGCATGGTGGAGCCCTACAAAGTGGTCGCCAAGAAGCCCGAGACCTACTACTCGCCTGAAGCGCTGACGGCCTCCGGCTCCCGCTGATCCGCCGAATCGAGTTGCCGTCAGGAGACGTCGCAAGGCAATGCGAGCGACGTCTGCATACCTCCCATTTGGAAAGACCCGTACGTGGAAACCGACAGACTCATCGACGTTGTCATCGCGGGCGCCGGGCCCACCGGCTCCGCACTCGCGATCGACCTGACCCGCCGGGGACTCAAGGTGCGGCTGCTCGAAAGAGGAGGCCAAGCCTTTGGCGGCTCACGTGCGAAGGGTGTCCAGCCTCGCAGCCTCGAAGTGCTCCACGACCTCGGCGTGTCGGACGAAATCGTCGACGGCGGCAGCCTCTATCCCAAGCTCGGCGTTCACCTCGGTCCCTTCACCGTCCCCTGGCGGATGTTCACAGAGAACGAGGCTTCCGATGGCGTTCCATACCCCAACACCTGGCTGATACCGCAGTTCCGCATCGACCGCGCGCTTCACGCCCGACTGCAAGAACTAGGCGGCGCGGTGGAGTTCGGCAAGGAACTCCTGGACTTCAACCAGGACTCCGACACAGTCACCTGCCGCGTCTCGACATCGGATGGCACCGAGGAGATCAGGGCCCGCTATCTCGTCGGTGCCGATGGCGGTTCCAGCACGGTGCGCAAGCATCTCGGAATCGACTTCCTCGGATCCACCGACGAAGAGGATCGGATCCTGATCGTCGATGCCGCAGTGTCCGGCCTGAGGCGTGATCGCTGGCACATATGGCCCGGCGCGCGGGGTCGCTTCGTGGGCGCCTGCCCGTTGCCGCACAGCGATCTGTTCCAGTGGATGATCCGGTTGTCGCCGGAAGAGATGCCACCGAGCGACCTGAACGCCATCGTCGAGCGGCTCCAGTCCCGCATTCGCAATCCGCAGATCCGGCTGCACGGCATTCAGTGGCAGTCGGTGTTTCGACCCAACATCCGGCTCGCGGAGAACTATCGCCGGGGGCGCGTGTTCGTCGCCGGTGATGCCGCCCACGTGCACACTCCCGCCGGCGCGCAAGGGCTCAACACCGGCCTCCAGGACGCGTACAACCTCGGCTGGAAGCTCGCACAGGTGCTCGCTGGAGCGCCCTCTGGACTGCTGGATACCTACGAAACGGAGCGCCAGCCGATCGCGGAGGGCGTCCTCGGCCTGTCCACCAGGAAGTACCAGGGGATCGCCAAACTCGACCCCTCCGCCATGCGCCGCGGCAAGGACGAGCAACAAATCCTGCTCACGTACCACGGCGGCCCGCTGGCGCCGCCGGGCGGCGAGCGGACGCGGACATTGCGCGTGGGCGATCGTGCGCCGGATGCGGTGCTCAAGGCCGTTGCGCAAGGCAATCCCGTCCGATTGTTCGATCTCTACCGCGGATCGCACTTCACGGCCGTCGCCTGCGGCGAACAAGCCGCGCAGGCATGCGGTCGCCTGCCGTGGCCCTCGAGCGGCGCGGCGCTGAAGCGGGTCGTCGTGGGCGCCACGACCGCGAGCGTGGACGCGGTGCTGACCGACCCGCTGCGGTCCTTCGAGAATCTGTATGGCGTAACCGGCGACACGCTCCTGCTGATCCGCCCGGACGGCTATATCGGCCATATCGCGACGCGAGACATGCTGGCGACCACCGGTGCCGCCGCGCGCGCCATGGCACCTCCCGGCGACGGGCGCGGTCAAACCGCCCCGCGGTTCTCGCCGGTTGCACAGGAGCCTGCGCAATGAATCGTGTACTTCTGACCGGCGCCCAGGTCATCACCATGGCGCACGACCGGCCCGATGCGGAGAGCATCGACATCCTCATCGAGAGCGACCGGATTGTCGCCATCGGCGCGGAGCTCGACTCGAGCGACGCCGAGATCATCGACCTGCGTGGCCGCATCGTCATTCCGGGCCTGGTCAATGCCCATCTGCACACTTGGCAGACCGCTTTGCGCTGCGTGGGTGCGGGGTGGACCTTGCTGGACTACCTGTCCAACATGCACGGCGGAGTGGCATCGCACTACACGCCGGAGGACATGCGCATCGCCGCGCTCGCCGGCGCACTGAACCAGCTCAACTGTGGCGTCACCACGCTCGGCGATTGGTGCCACAACACGCAACGGCCTGAGCACGCGGTGGAAGCGGTCGAGGGCCTGGTGGAATCCGGCATCCGGGCCGTGTTCATGCACGGCACGCCTCATGCGGCGGCCGACGCGCCACACCCACTGAAAGAGGTCGATGCTCTGTTGAACGGCCCGGTCCGCCGCCATCCGCTGCTCACGCTGGGCATGGCGATCAAGGGCCCGCAATACTCGACACCCAAGGTTGCCGTCGGGGACTTCCGCGCAGCCGATGAGCGCGGGCTTGTCGTGTCGATGCACCAGAGCGGAGGACGTCCCGGCGCAGCCTGGGAGGCTGTCCGCGATGCGGGCATGATCGGTCCCCGCACGAACGTCGTGCACGGCGCCGACCTCAGCGACCAGTGGCTCAAGACGCTGGTCGACGCCGGCGCCACATTCACCATCACGCCCGAGAACGAGCTCGGGCAGGGTCACGGCGTTCCCATCACGGGACGGCTCCTGAAGCTCGGCGTTGCGCCGTCGCTCGGCACGGACGTCGAAACCGCGGTCTCCGGCGAACTGCTGATCGCCGCCCGAGTCGCTCTGGCCCATCAGCGGGGTCTCGACCACCAGACGCAGCGCCAGGCGACCGGAACGGCCTCGCCCAAGGCCACCATCAGCAGCAAGCAGGCGCTGTCCTGGGTCACGGTGGAAGGTGCGCGCGCGATGGGGCTGCCCGATCGAGTCGGCCGCTTGCTGCCGGGCATGCAGGCCGATCTCGTCGTGATCGACGCGACCGCCCTCAACCTGTGGCCGGCACACGACCCGCTCGCAGCCGCCTTGCATGCCAGCATTGCCAACGTCGAAGCGGTCATGGTGGCAGGCCAATGGCGCAAGCGCGACCATCAACTGCTCGACGTCGACCTCGACAGTGTCAGGGGCCGCCTGCTGGCGTCGGGTGAGCGCCTGGTGCACCAGCTGAACAAGCCCGGCATTCTGGCCGGGGTACGGCGGCATGTGGTGCGGCGCGTCGTACACCAGCGCCTGGCTCAACAGGCCCGCGGTTGAGCCGGGGAGCCGGCCACCCGCATGCCGGCATCGTGCAGCCTCGGTTCAAGACCGGGGTCGCGGCGGTACGTGCTTGGATGGCCCAGGCGACCGCGCCGATCGCGTGCGGTTGGCAACGGCGCCGGGCTTGGCCTTCAACTGGGACGAGTTCACCGATGGGCCAGACGCGGCAGCCCGCGCCTTCCTGGCCTGCACCAGCCCGGTGATGATCAGCTTGAATCCGAAAAGGAACTGATCGTCGAACGATATTCCGGCAAGTTCGCGAGCCACCCTCACGGTGGCAGGATAGTCTGCCGCGTCGAGGGCAGAGAAGGACTCTCGCAGCTCGGCGTGATGCTCGGAAATCGCGTGGTCCGCAGCACTGTGCTGTATGGCGAATCCCACCACGTAGTGGGCCATCGTGGCGTAAGCGCAGGCCGCCATTTCGGGCGAAAACCCGCCGGCGAGAAGGATGGCAATCAGGCGTTCACGATTCCTGCGCCCGTTGGGACCTACCGGAATCTGGGTGACGAGGGCAGGGACGATCCTTGGATGCCGGCTCAGAACCTTGTAGAACGCCGTTGCAGCCCGGGTGCAAGCCTCTTGCCACGGCAATCGAGCCAGCGCGTCATCATCGAGCTCGATTTCTCCGAGCATTCGGTCGACGACATAGACCAGTATTTCTTCCTTGCTGGCGACGTGCCGGTAGAGCGTCGCAGTCCCCGAATTCAGGTTCTCCGCCAACATTCGCATGTTGAAGGCCTGATAGCCGACCGCGTCAATGGCCTCGAGGGCCGTTGAAATGATCTTGTCGAAAGATGCGGCAGGACGTCCGGGGCCCTTGGGCTTTTCCTCGCGCTGCGAGCGACTGAGCCACCACTGCGGGCTTCCTGGAGCGACTGGATCTTGGTGAATGCCCGTCATGGTTCGACTGTACATCGCGACGGTGGGCGCGAGCGCATCGAGCCACTGTCGACATCGATGAAGTCTTGCCTCGTCCCATTGCGCCGCGGTGCGAGGCGCTCAGCCGACCTGCTGCACGATTCGAACCCGTAGTTCGGGCAGGCCTGCCACACTCGCCACCATCTCGTCTCCAGCAACGACGGCACCGACACCCTCGGGCGTTCCGGTGAAGATGAGATCCCCAGGCTGCAGCTCCCACGCCGCAGAAAGGTGCTCGATCGTCTCGGCGATGCTCCAGATGAGCTTGTCGGTGGTGCTGCGCTGGCGCACGGCGCCGTTGACTTCGAGCGTGATCGCCGCCTTCGTGACCTCGCCCGCGGCGCAAGCTGGCACGAGCGGCCCGATCGGCGCGCTGTGGTCGAAGCCCTTGCCGATGCACCAGGGCCGGCCCTGCTTCTTCATGTCGTTCTGCAGGTCGCGCCGCGTCATGTCCAGGCCCACGGCATAGCCCCACACATGCCGCATCGCGTCGGCGGCCAGGATGTTGCGACCACCGATGCCGATGGCCGCGACGAGTTCAACTTCGTGGTGCAGGTTCTTCGTCAGCGTGGGATAAGGCATCGCACCGGTTTCACCGGCCGGGACGGCCAGCAGTGCATCGGCCGGCTTCAGGAAGAAGAATGGCGGCTCCCGGCCGGTGAAGCCCATCTCCTTGGCGTGTTCCTCGTAGTTGCGGCCGACGCAGTAGATGCGGCGCACCGGGAACCGTTGCGCGCTGCCTGCGATGGGCAAGGTGGTGACGTCAGGGGGAGTGAACGGATAGTCCATGTTTCGTGCGAGTTTCAGGTGGTGGTGATCTTCAGCTTGCGGACAATGTCGCCCCAGAACGCGTAGTCCTTCGCCATCGCGGCGTTGAGCGCATCGGCGCTGGTGCCGGTGCCGATGGCGGAGAACTCCGCCAGGCGTCTGGCAATGTCGCGGTCCTGCGCGATCTTGGCCAGCTGCTTGTTGAGTGCCGCGACGATCTCTGCGGGCGTGCCGCGCCGGGCAAAGAAGCCGTGCCATGTGCTTCCGATGGTTCCGTCCTCGTCCAGCCCCGGCTTGTACTCGTTGACGGTTGCCACGTCGGGCAAGGATTCGATGCGCCTGGCGCCGGTCACGGCGATGGCCTTGACGCCGCCCGACTGCGCTCGCGGCACCGCAGTGCCGGAGCCCTCGAGGAAGATCGGTACGGTGCCCGCCATCACGTCCGTCGCCGGATTGCCGGTGTACGGGATGTGGTTGATATCGAGGCCCAGCTGCTGCGCCCAGTACGCGACGGCCAGATGAGGATGCGAGCCGACGCCCAGCGACGCGTAGTCGAGCTTGCCCGGGTTCTTGCGCGCATAGTCCACCAACTCCTTCATGTTCGAGAACGGCGCATTCGGCGTTGCGATCAGCACATGCGGCAGCGTGCAGATCTGGGAGATGGCGGTGTAGTCCTTCACCGGGTCCAGCTTCATCTTGGGAAACACGTGCGGCGTGATTCCCATGATCGATCGCACCGAATAGAACAGGTTGTAGCCATCGGCGGCTCGCTCCGTGACGGTGTTCCACCCCAACGAGCCGCCAGCGCCCGGCTTGTTCTCGACGACGAACGCCTGTCCGAACTCCCGCGACAGCTTCTCCGCGAAGATGCGGGCCACGACGTCGACGTTGGCGCCGGGCGGGAACGGCACGACCAGCCTGACCGCCTTGTTGGGATAGGCGTCCGAGGCCAGGACCCTGGGCGCCGCCACGACGGCGGACAGCCCCATCCCCATGACGAACGACCTGCGCCCCATTCGTTCATTCGATTCCATTCGATGTCTCCGTGATCTTGTGGGCATGGCCGGGCCGGCCATGCACGGCTTTGAAATCAGGGCGTCGCGTCACCGCCTTCGACGAGGGCGATCTCAGCCACGCCGGCACCACCCCGGCGTGCGCTGGCGGCGGCCACGTACTCGGCCGACTCGAAGCAGGCGATGCCGGCCTCGAAGCTGTCGAACTCGATGACGACGAAACGATGGAAATCGGCCGGGCCTTCGAGAATCCTGAAGCGCCCGCCACGCGCAAGGACGCGGCCACCGTGTGCCGCGACGATGGCGGGCACGCGGTCCGTGTAGCGCTTGTATTGCGCCGGGTCCTTGACCGCGGCGCGGGCGATCCAGTAGGCGGGCATGGCCGGTCGGTCGTTCAGGGCAGGATCACGCTCGATCCCGTGGTGCGGCCGCCTTCGAGGTCCGCATGCGCGCGCGCGATGTCCTTCAGTGCATAGCGCTGGTTCACCGACACGCGCAGCGCCCCCCGCTCGAACATCGCGAACACGGCGGCGGCGGAGTTGCGCAGGTCGTCGTCCGACGCGGTGTAAGTGACCAGCGTGGGTCGCGTGAAGTACAGCGAGCCCATCTTCTGCAGCGTCGACGCCGGCACCGGCGGCGGTGCGCCGGTCGTCGTGCCGAAGCTGACGAAGTAGCCGCGCGGTGCGAGGCTCGCCAGGGACGCCTCGAAGCTTTCCTTGCCGACCGAGTCGTAGACCACCGGCACACCGCTTCCGCCAGTGATGGCTTTCACGCGCTCCGGGATGTCTTCGGTCCGCCGGTCGATGCAGAACTCGTAGCCGTTGGCCAGCGCCAGCGCCACCTTCTCCGGGCCGGCCGCGACGCCGATCATCCTTGCCCCGAGCGCCTTGCCCCACTGGCCGGCGAGCAGGCCTACCCCGCCGGCGGCCGCGTGCATGAGCACAAACTGGCCGGGCTGCACCGGATAGCAGCGCTGCAGCAGGTACTCCACCGTCATGCCCTTCAGCAGCGAGGCGGTCAGCGTCGCGTCGTCCATGTTCGCCGGCGAGTGCAGGAGTCGCGCGGCCGGGTAGTTGCGATGCGTTGCGCAGGCGCCGAGCACCGGACCGCTGGCATAGCAGACGCGCTGGCCGACCGTGAAGCCGCGGACACCTTCGCCAAGCGCTTCCACGATGCCCGCGGCTTCGGTGCCCAGCCCGCTGGGCATCGGCGCCGGGTACTGGCCGGAGCGGGTGTAGATGTCCTGGTAGTTCAGGCCGATGGCGGTGTGGCGAATGCGCACTTCGCCGGCGCCGGGCGGCGGCAGCTCGAGCTCCTCGAGCCTCAGCACTTCGGGCCCCCCGGCGGCGTGGATGCGGACTGCGGTGATCTTGGTCATCATGAGCGAACGGCTTCGGGTAAAGCGCTGCGCAGGCCGCCGGGGCGGCGGCCGTGGCGTCAGCGGGAGGAGGTCAGAAGCTGGAGATCGGAACCGCCGGCTTGTCGGTCATCACCTCGGCGGTAGTCCTCTCATTGGCGCCGGCGTCGGTCCATGCCGGCACCCGACCGATGCGCGCCGCCTCGTGCCAGGCGAAGTTCAATTCGACCTTGATGCCGTTGATCGGCTCGCGCATGAACAGCTGGTACAGGTTCGAGTTGTGCGCTTTGCGCTCGCTGAACTCAACCCCGTTCGCCGTGAGTCGCTCGATGAACTCCTCGATGCCTTCGCAGTTGAGGCAAAGATGGTCGATGCGACCGGAGCCGAGCGCGCCGGCCGCACTGAAGTCGTCGCCTTCCTTGTCGGTCGGCGTCTTCAGGTACGTGTCCTGGTGGCTCGAGTAGCGCGCCTTTCCGATGTGGATGACGTCCTGGTCGCCGATGTAGAGCCAGTAGACCGGAAAGCCGAACTCCGGGTGATAGCCGTTGCGGAAGCCCAGGTTTTCGACGAACCAGTCCCGCGTTCCTTCCGGGTCGTGGGTGAGGATCAGCAGGTGTTCGAGGAATCGCAGTCCCATGGATGTCTCCTTGTCGTATCAGGTCGAATGTTCGGCTGCGACGGGCCGTGTCTCGCCCGTGTCGACGAGCGTCCGCGTGGCTTGGGTCGAGGCATAGATCCACAGGATCTTCATGCCTTCGGTCTCGGACCGATTGCGAAAGCGGTGCGGAACGTTCGGCGGTATGAACGTGGTGTCCAGCGGCCGCAGTTCGTGGACCTCCCCCGCGATGTCGAGGTAGGCCTGGCCTTCCAGCAGCACGACGCTCTCCTCGCAGTTGTGGCAGTGGAACGGAATCGCCGCGGCCGGCGCGAACTCGGTGATGCCGGTGATGAAGGTGGTGGCGCCGACCGATGGAAGGACCAGCGGCGTGGTACGCGCACCCCCTCCGCGCTCGTGAGCCTTGATCCGATCCGGGCGCAGCACGGCGTGGCTTGCAGTCATCGAGGTCTCCTTGTTCTCAGGCCCGCGCAGGCCCGGTCCACACGGTCTTCGCGTTCATGAATTCGAGCAGCCCCAGCCGACCGAGTTCGCGGCCATAGCCCGACGCCTTGATTCCTCCGAAGGGCAGCCTCGGGTCGGAAGCGACGAGGCCATTCACGAACACGGCGCCCGCATCGACTTTCCTGGCCAGGCGGGCCGCGCGATCGAGGTCGGTGGTCCACACAGCCGCGCCCAGTCCGAACGGGGTGCCGTTGGCCACGAGGAGGGCTTCGTCCACATCGCGCACCCGAATGATCGCTGCCGCGGGGCCGAAGGTCTCTTCGCGCGCGGCCGTCATCTCGGGGCGCACATGGTCCAGTACCGTCGGCTCATAGAACGCGCCGGGTCCGGGCACCGGGCGCCCGCCCAGCAGCAGCCTGGCGCCCTCCTCGATGGAGGCTCGCACCTGCACGTCCAGCTCTTCGCGCAGGCTCGTGCGGGCCATCGAACCTTGGGTGGTGCCGGCCTTCAAGGGGTCGTCGACGACGAGCTTGCGCACGTGCTCGCAGAAGGCTTCGACAAAACGATCGGCTGCGGGCTGCTCGACGATGAAGCGCTTGGCCGCGATACAGCTCTGGCCCGTGTTCTGAAAGCGCGCCTTCACGGCGACGGCCGCTGCCCTCTCGATGTCGGCGTCCGCCAGGACGATGAAGGGGTCCGAGCCGCCCAGCTCGAGAACCTGCTTCTTGAGCGACTGGCCGGCGGCGGCGGCGATGCTTCGCCCCGCGGGCGTCGAGCCCGTGAACGTGACGGCGGCGATGCGGTCGTCGGCGATGAGGGCAGGAACCTGCTCGGCACCGACGAGCAGCGCCGTCACCAGTCCATCGGGCAGCCCGGCACGCCGGCACAATGCCTCGATGGCGAGGGCGCATTGCGGCACGTTGCTGGCATGTTTGAGGACCAGACCGTTGCCGCCGACGAGAATCGGTGCCGCCGCGCGCAGGACCTGCCACAAGGGATAGTTCCACGGCATGACGGCCAGCACCAGCCCGAGCGGGTCATGGACGATGCGGCTGTCGCTGGCGCCGCTGGGGACGATCTCGTCCGCGAGCATGGCGGCCGCGGCGTCGGCGTAGTGATCGAAGTTCCAGACGCACTTCTCGACCTCGGCGATCGATTCGGCGAGCGGTTTGCCCATCTCGAGGGTGATCGTCCGCGCGAGGCCGTCCTTCAGTTGACGCAACTCGTGCGCAACTCGGCTCAACACGACCGCACGGTCGCACAAGGGCACCTGCGCCCAGTCCTTCTGTGCGGCATGCGCCCGCGCCAGGCGCTGCTCGACGGACGATGCGTCGTGCGCGTGCACGCGCACCAGCGTCTCGCCGGTGGCCGGGTTCCGGGAGACGATCATGCGGATACCTCGGCCATGAGCGGGTCGATGCCGAGTTCGCGGGCGAGCGTGTTGAGCTCATCCAGCAGAGCGGCAGAGATCGGGATGCCCAGTGCGGCATAACGCTGCCGCTTCTGTTGGCTTTGCTCGCCCGGCAGCCAGATTCGCTCGACACCGGGCAGGCGCTCGCTGCCGCGGATGTCGCGCACAAGCTGGTCGACGCGGTCCTTGAACTGCCCAGGGTCCCCGAAGGCTGTGAGGTCGATGACGAGGATGGCCTGTCCCGTATTGGTGACTGAGACATGATCAGCGTTGAAGTCGATCACCTCGCGCCCCATCGCCGCGCCGCCCAGTGTTCCGGCCAGGAGTCCGACGATCAGTGCAAGGCCGTATCCCTTGTGTCCGCCGATCGGCAGCAGGAATCCTTCGCCGGCGCGATTGGGATCGAGCAGGGGCTGCCCCTGCCGATCGATCATCCAGCCGACGGGCATCTGCTCGCCTCGCTTGGCTTTCGCCTTGACCTTGCCGTACGCGGTGACGGTCGTCGCCATGTCGAGGACGACCGGAGGCTCTTCACCCGCCGGAATCCCCGCGGCGATGGGATTGGTGGACAGCAGCATTTCCATGCCGCCCCAAGGCGGCAGGTGATTCGCGTTGCCCACCGCGAAATACAGGCCCAGCATGTCGTGCTGCAGCGGCCGCCTCGCGTACAGCGAGGCCGGACCGGCGTGGTTGCTGTAGCGCGTTCCGACCCATGCGATGCCGGTTTCGCGGGCTTTCGCGATCGCGATGTCCACCGCCCTGGAGACCACCAGGTGGCCCATGCCGTTGTCGCCATCGACCACGGCCGTCGCGGCGCGCTCGTGCACGACGCGAATGTCGGGGTGCTTGTTGATGCCGCCGGCGCGCAGTCGCTTCATGTACTGCGGCAGGCGGATCACGCCGTGTCCGTCGCTCCCCTGCAAGTCGGCCTCCGTCATCAGGCTGGCGACCTGTTTCGCATCTGCAGGGGGCAGACCTTGGCTGGCGAAGGCTGCCGTGATGAAACGGCGCAGCGTTTCTTGAGGAACCGAGGAAGGCACGTTCATGGATACCGGGACAGAGGCATTGGGGGAGGGCTCGGCGTCGATGCCGAAGCATCGGGCCGGGCTGTAGGTTATGCCCCGGCGAGACCTGGTGTCCAATACCGCTTTCTGGTCGTGCCATATCATGATGTAATGGCTTTGACGGTCGTCGTCCCGCTTTCGTTCATGCATCTCAGAACACTGAAGTACTACGTCGCAGTCGTGGATGCGGGCAGCCTCACCGCTGCGGCGGCCGCGATACCGATAGCGCAACCTGCGCTCACTCGCCAGATCCGCGAGCTCGAGTCCGACATGGGTGTACAGCTGCTCGAGCGGCTGCCGCGAGGCGTGCGGATGACGCAGGCCGGAATTTCGGTCTACGAGTCCGCGCAACGCATGCTGACCGAGGCGGCGCGGCTCAGGCAGAAGCTGGCCCGCAGCGGCCCTGCTGGCATGGCGACCGTGGTGTTGGGCGCGCCCCCCACGCTGGCGCGGCTGCTGTTGCCCGGCTTGTTCGAAGGCTCTTCCAAGCTGCTGGAGCAGGTAGCCCTGCGCACGCGCGAAGCCTTCACGCCGACCTTGCTGGACTGGTTGGAGCGCGGCCTCATCGACATGGCGATCGTGACCAATCCGGAGTCCGGGCGACCTCTGTCGCTGCAGCCGTTGGTGGCCGAGCCCTTCGCGCTGGTGTCTCATGCCAGCATGAACATCGCTCGTGTGGTGTCGCTCAGCCAGCTGGGGCGAATTCCGGTGCTGATGACGAGTCTGCACCGCGGCATCGTCGAACACCAGCTCGTGGCTTTGGGCAAGCAGCTGAAGGTGCACGCGGAGATCGATTCCGTGGACTCGATCCGCGAGATGGTCTACCGGGGGGGGTGGGCGACCATCATGCCGGTCTCGGTGTTCAAGGAGGGCGGCATCAGCCCCGCGCCGATCGTCCTGTCCGAAGTGTCCGGCGTGCAACTGCATCGGCAGCTGGTGCTCGCGACCCGCCCGAACCTGCGGGCGAGTCCGGCGCAGTCGTTGGTGCAGGAACTCCTCGAGGGCGAGTTCGCGCGCCTGACGCAGCGTGGGGCGTTCAGCTTCGGTGCCGCGTAACCCGGCGCGCCGCGGGCCCGACCTTCAGCCGCCGCGCGCCTCGGACGGACGGTAGAGGAGCATCAGCAGGAAGCACAGGCCTGCGGGAAGGCAGACCGTCAGGGTCGATGCAACGGACCAGCCGTACAGCTCCACGAGGCGGCCGAAGAGATAGCCCGCCACCAGGCCGGGCAGGTAGAACATCGGGATCGCGATGGCCATGGCGTAACCGAGGTGCGACGGGTGCACGTTGCGCTGCAGGATCGACATGAAGCGGGGGTACAGATAGCCGCTGATCAGGAAGCCGAATGCGGCGGAGAGCGCCGCCTGGGACGTGTGGGCGCTCGGCCCGTGGAAAAGGCCGAAACCGACCGCCGCCAGTGAGGCGACCGCGGCGAGCGTTCCCTTCGTGCCCAGCTTGTCGCTCACCCAACCGCCGACGAACGCTCCCAGCGCGCCGATGCCGTACATGCCGAACGCAGCACCGGCCTCTACGGGCGTGTAGCCCGCGGTCGTGCGCAGGAACGTGGCGTACAGCGAGACGTACGCGAACAGCGTGAAGCCGATCAGGGAGAAGCCGCAGGCGGCAAGTACCAGGTTGCGGGACAGGAGAATCGACAACGGCGGCGTCGCATTCGCCTCGCCGGTACTGACGCCTTCGGTATCGGCGGCTTCCATGAAGCTCTTCGGCACGACGGCCCACACGAGCAGGGCGGCGATGACGCCCATTCCCGCGAAGGCATAGAACGGCAGGCGCCATGAGCCTGTCTGGGCCAGCAGCAGCGTGCCGACGACCGGCCCGATGAATGCGCCGATGCCGAAGAACGCATTGACGACGCCGATGGCCATGCCCCGGCGCTCGCCGAAGTACGCGCCGATGCAGGCGAAGATGGCGCCGATGTGCAGCGCCTCGCCCGCGCCCGTTAGCGAGCGGTAGACCGCCAGGCCGAAGTAGCCCTCGGCCAGAGGCGTCAGCGCGGTAAAGATCGAGAACGCGACGATGCCGCCTAGCAGTGTCGCGCGCCGGCCGAAGCGTGCCATGAACCATCCGCTGAGCGCGCCGAAGATGGCGATGTTCAGGGCGAACGAAGTGCTGAGGAAGCCGCCACTGGACAGCGTCAACCCGTACTCCTTGCTGATGGAGCCGAGGACGGCGGGAAAGACCTGCCGGTCCATCGCATTGACCATGTACGACAGGCCGAGCACGAGGAGCACGAGCGCGATACGGACCATGGACAACGCCTTGGAGGGGTCTGTGGCGGTTCCCGTGCCCGAGGTGAACCCGGACTGGATGGCAGTCGGTGGCACGATCGGAATCCTTTCGAAGGTGTTGGCGTAGTAGTGCGGCCACTGCAGAGCCGAGGCTGGCAAGCCGCCGGTTCGAGCCGATCGGGTCACCTGGCGAGGAGGCGCCGCGGGGTGTCCACAAGCAATCCTCAGCGCGGCGAGACTACGCAGGCAGCGCCTGCACCACAAATACCGATTGCGGTGGGCGCCATATCAATCCGGTATTTCGCCGGGGCCGGCGATGCACCGCAGCTCGGCTCAGAAGTCGTAGAGCCGGACCGGATTTCCAACGAGTATCTGCGCCACACGAGCTTGTCCGGGCACATCTGCGCGCAGATGGCCGAGGGTTGCCGAGTTTTTACCCGAGGTGATCGAGCGCGCCGTGGCGTAGTTGTCCACGATCAGATGCTTGGGCGTGCGGCGGTCAATGAGCCCGCAGGTACTTGAGCCATTCGCCGTGGCGAAGCCGCGGTCGAGCGCTGCAAACAGCGTGGTCGTGCCATGGCGCTTGTCGCTTGTAGTCGTGCGTGACAGTACCCGCACGCCCGCGCTTCATCGGCAGACCCGGCCTGCGTTCGGTCAAGCGCCTGGATCTGGCTCTTCTCGTCGCAACTCAGCACCAGGGCGTGCTCGGGCGGGTTCAAGTACAGCCCGACGACAGCGATCAACTTGTCCTCGAAGTCGGGATCGCGCGAGACCTTGAAGGTTCGACTCAGGTGGGGCTTCACTCCGTTGCTTTTGTTTCCAGCGCCTGGGGGATCTGGTGTGGGCAGCCGCGGCCGACAAGCGTTCGCGCGGCTTGCTGCTCGGCGCCACTGCCTGCCGACCACATTGGGCGGCGAAGGGACTGCAGCACCAAGACGGTTTCAGCCTCGTGCAGGCCGCCTCGTTGGCCAATTGCCGCGCGCACGCCCCGTGTTTCGCTGGCGAATTGGCCGTCATCCTTGACCACGGCATGCGGCGCGTGCTGGAAGAGCAGGAGGACGAGTTCTTATACCTGACCTGATGAACGAGAACTACGCGCAGCATTCGCTGCCCGCAGGCGCTGAAGCCGATGTGATTAAGGGGATGTATCGTCTCTCGGAGCACCGGGCAGCGACATCACGCGGCCAGGTTCGACTTGCCGGCTAGTGTGCTGTCGCAGAAATAACTTGCATTAATCTTGCATGTCCTCCGGTACATTGACGACCGGAGAGCATCATGCACCTGCGAGAGGACGCGACGCTCGAAGTGAGCGAGGAACAGCGCACCGAACTGGAGAAGGTCGCGCGCTCTCGGCGCACGCCACAGGCAGTTGCACTGCGGGTGCGCATCGTGTTGATGACCGCCGATGGTGTCTTGCCCGGAGTCATCGGCGAACGACTCGGCGTGTCGCAGCCAACGATCCGCAAGTGGCGCGCGCGGTACGTTGAGCAAGGCCTGCCGGGGTTACGCAGTGAGCCGCGGCCCGGTCGGCCGAGAACGCTGGACGACCAGCGCGTCGCGGACTTGTTGAACCAGGCGCTGCAGACACGTCCGGCCAAGCAAACGCACTGGAGTGTGCGCAGCTTCGCCGCCGAGGCGAATATCAGCAAGGATATGGCGCACCGGTTGTTCCGCGCGGCGAGCATCGCACCCCATCGCTCACGCAGCTTCAAGTTGTCCAACGATCCGGCCTTCGTGGAGAAGGTGCGCGACATCACCGGCCTGTATCTCAATCCGCCGGATCATGCGCTGGTGCTGTGCGTCGACGAGAAGAGCCAGATCCAAGCGTTGGAGCGCACGCAGCCTGTACTGCCCATGGGGTTCGGCTATGTTGAGGGCGTCACCCACGACTACGTTCGTCATGGCACCACCACGCTGTTCGCTGCGCTGGACGTGGCCAACGGCCAGGTCATCTCCCGCGTGCGAGCGCAGCATCGGCACCAGGAGTTCTTGGACTTCCTGCGTCAGATCGACAAGCACACTCCGCCAGAGCTGGACTTGCATCTGATCATGGACAACTACGTGACGCACAAGCACGGCAAGGTCAAGGCATGGCTGGCGCGCAACCCACGATTCCATCTGCACTTCACGCCGACCTACAGTTCTTGGCTCAACCAAGTCGAGCGCTGGTTCGCGCTGATCACTGAGCGCGCCATCCGGCGCAACTCCTTCACCAGCGTGCGTGAACTCAAGCAGCAGATCGAGTTGTTCGTGCAGCGCTACAACGCCGACGCTACGCCATTCCAGTGGGTCGCGACCGCCGATTCAATCCTTCAAAAGATCGAGCGAATCGCGAAACGTATTTCTGCGACAGCACACTAGGTGTAAAGCTTCAATAGGTTGTATCCGGTGTTCATCCGGGTTGGGTTTGAGAGACTGGAACTCGCCCCCAAACCTTGCAGCCGGCGGCGGAACTTCAGCATCGTCGTAGCGTCGGGCAGCGCTTCGCGCGACAGATCGATGCCCACGAAGTCGCTCAACGCCTGGCTGTCGTACAGCGCATCCTCCAGCGCCTTGTCCGCAAGGCCATACCACTGCCGAAGGCAGTACATGCGCAGCATCTTTGAGAGCTCGATCGGCTGGCGCCCCACGCCCCCGCTCTTCGGGTACAGCGGTTCGATCACAGCCATCAGCCTCGACCACGGCACGATGCGCTCCATCTGCGGAGGCAGCGACTGGGCTTGAGCCTTCTTTCAGCGCTTCCTTAGCTTCCCAGAGGCCGAGCGAGCGCGGTCGCCAGCATCGCCCTGTCCATTTCCGCAACCGAAAGACCCTCGGTCATGTAGGAACGCATGATGCCCTTGGAGCGCGTGGTGGTGTAGCCGAAGAGCGCCGACCACATCGAGACCAGGCGCAGCCGCAGCTGTGCCGGCGCTGCGCCAGGCAGGGCCCGGTGGAAAAGATCCATCAGGAGTGCGTAGGTGCCAGCCTGTTCCGTCAGCTGCGTTTCCGAGTCTGGATGTTCGGTGATCTCGTCGTCGTACAGCATGCTGAACAGCCCGGGGTTGTTCAGGCCGAAAGCCAGGAAGGCGCGACAGGCAGCCTCCAGCGCATCCCAAGGGTTCGGATGCAGGCTGATCACCCGGCGCAGCTCGGCTCCCAGCTCGGCATGGATTTCGTTTGCGATCGCGAGCAGCAGGTCGCCGCGGTTGCTGAAATGCCGGTACAGCGCGCTCGGCGCCACTTTGATCTGCAAGGCCAGCTCGCGCATCGACAGGGCGTCGTGCCCCTTCTCTTCGATCACCACGCGGGCCGCCGCCAGTGCCGCCTCACGCAGGTTCCCATGGTGGTAAGTCCGCTGCGCCGTCATGCCGTGATTGTGCTTTCGGCCCGACATCGGAAGGCACATCGGGTTTCCACGATGTCTGCACTGGGCTCCCCCCGTTAAAGTGAACGGTGATCACATCGACATTCCCGCCGGCGCGGGGAGCAGGAGAGACTCTCATGACAAGCTATCCCCGCAACGCCTGGTACGTTGCCGCGATGCACGACGAACTGCCCGCGGGTTCGCTACTGGCGCGCACCTTCCTGGACGACCCCGTCGTCCTGTTCCGGGATGCGTCCGGTGCGCCGCGGGCGCTGCAGGACCGCTGCCCGCACCGCTTCGCGCCCCTGTCCGCGGGCAGTCTGTGCGACGGCGGCAATTCCGTGCAATGCCGCTACCACGGCCTGCAGTTCCAGGGCGACGGGCCGTGCAGCCACAACCCGCACGGCCCCATTCCCAAGGCCGCCACCGTGCGGGCGTATCCGGTCCGCGAATGCGCCCGCCTCGTCTGGATCTGGATGGGCGATCCCGCCTTGGCCGATGACAGCCGCATCCCCGACTACAGCGCCGTCACGACAGCCCACGAGGACGCCACCATCCGTGGTCACTTGCCCACCGCCTGCGAGGCGATGCTGCTGGTCGACAACATCCTGGACCTGTCGCACGTGGACTACCTGCATCCCACCAGCCTGGGCGGCGGCGGGCTTCACCACGTGAAGCCGGTAGTCGCCGATCCCGCCCCCGACCAGATGAAGATCTCCTGGCTCTCCAGCGGCGAGACCGCACCGCCGGCCTTGGCCATGCACCTGCGCGACCCGGCGGCGCCGACGGACCAGTGGACCGAGGTGACCTGGACAGCGCCCACGACCATGCTGCTGTCCGTCGGTGCCACTTTGGTCGGCGAGCCGCGCGAAGATGGCTTCGTCGCGCTCAACCTGCACCTGGCGACGCCGGAGACCACGGGACGCACCCACTATTGGTACTGGTCCTCGCGCAACTGCGCGATCGACCCGCAGGCCAACGCGATGATCCGTTCCGTCGTCGAGAACGTCTTTCGCAACGAGGACAAGCCCATGCTGGAGGCGCAGCAGCAGCGCATGGGCACCGCCGGCCTGTGGGACCTGAATCCCGTGCTGCTGGCGCACGACGCAGGCGCCGTGCGCTGCCGGCGCAAGCTCGAGGCCATCTGCCGCACCGAACAGGCTGAATTCATCCTGGAACTCCCATGAACAACTTCCTGAAGAACGTTTGGTACGTCGCCGGCTGGGCCGACGAAGTGGCCCCGGGCCAGATGCTGGCCCGCCAGATCTGCGGCGAACATGTCGTGCTGTTCCGCGACCAGTCAGGCAAGCCCTGTGCCCTGGTCGACCGCTGCCCGCATCGCTTCGCGCCCCTGTCCATGGGCACGCTGTGTGACGGCGGCAAGTCCATCCAGTGCGGCTACCACGGCCTGCGCTTCGACGGCGGCGGGCAGTGCGTGCACAACCCGCACGGCGACGGCCGCATCCCCGCCGCGGCCGTGGTGCGCGCATTTCCGGTGGTGGAGCGCTGGAGCCTGCTCTGGATCTGGATGGGCGAGCCTGCGAAGGCCGATGCGGCCACCATCCCGTCCTTCCCCTTCCTGGATCCGGACCACTTCGTGGTCGGCAAGGACAAGATGGAGATTGATGCCGACTACGTGCTCGAAAGCGACAACATCCTGGACCTGAGCCACATCCAGTACCTGCACCCTGGCACCCTGGGCAGCGGCACGGCGGGCGAGGGCAGGACCGTGGTCACCCAGGAAGGCAACACGGTCTGGTCACGCCGCTTCATTCGCGACGAGATCCTGCCGACGTTTCTTTACCAGGTCCTCGGCCTGCCCGAAGGCGCGCCATGTGACCGCTGGCTTGACGTGCGCTGGGACGCGCCGTCGCTGATGTATCTGCAGGCCGACATCGGCTTGGCGGGGCGGCCGCGCGAAGAGAGCATGCAGAACTCCCAGGTGCACCTGTTCACGCCGGCGACCGAGGGGAAGACGCACTACTTCTACGGCATGGGCATGCCCAAGGCGATCGGCCCGCATGCGCAGGAGATCGTCGACCGTAACGTCGGTGGCCTGCGCGCGCCCTTCCTGCACGAGGACAAGCCCATGGTCGAAGCCCAGCAGCGCGCCATCGGCAGCGAAGGCTTCTGGACGCTCAAGCCGGTGCTGCTGGATGTGGATGCGCCCGCGGTGCGGGCTCGCCGCGTGCTGGAGCAGATGCTGGCGGCCGAGTCAGCTGCCGCAGGTTCCGTGTAACGAAGGAAAGAGACAGATGGCAAGCAGCAATCGTGGCGTAGCGTATGTCGGGCCCGGCCGTGTCGAGGTGAAGCCCATTCCCTTTCCCAAGCTGGAGGATCCGCGCGGCCGCCGCGCCGAGCACGGCGTGATCCTGCGCGTGGTGTCCACCAACATCTGCGGCTCCGACCAGCACATGGTGCGCGGCAGGACGACGGCGCCGGCCGGCCTGATCCTGGGCCACGAGATCACGGGCGAGGTCATCGAGCTCGGCCGCGATGTCGAGACGTTGAAGAAGGGCGACTTGGTGTCGGTGCCCTTCAACGTGGCCTGCGGCCGCTGCCGCACTTGCAAGGAGCAGCACACCGGCGTCTGCCTGAGCGTCAACCCCGCGCGCGCCGGCGGTGCGTACGGCTACGTGGACATGGGCGGCTGGATCGGCGGCCAGGCCGAGTACGTGATGGTGCCCTATGCCGACTTCAACCTGCTGAAGTTCCCGGACCGCGACAGGGCCATGGCCAAGATCCGCGATCTCACTTGCCTGTCGGACATCCTTCCCACGGGCTACCACGGCGCGGTCACGGCCGGCGTGGGCCCGGGCAGCACGGTGTACGTCGCCGGCGCCGGCCCGGTGGGCCTGGCGGCTGCCGCTTCGGCGGGGCTGTTGGGCGCGGCCTGCGTCATCATCGGCGACGTCAACCCGCGCCGGCTGGAGCATCCGAAGAAGCTGGGCTACGAAGTGGTGGACCTGTCCCTGGACACCAAGGTGGGCGAGCAGATCGCGGAAATCCTTGGCACCAACGAGGTCGATTGCGCGGTCGACGCCGTGGGCTTCGAAGCGCGTGGCCACGGCCACGAGGGCGCGCGGCACGAGGCGCCCGCGACGGTGCTGAATTCGCTGATGGAGATCACGCGCGCGGCGGGCAGGATCGGCATCCCCGGCCTGTACGTCACGGACGATCCGGGCGGCGTGGACGCGGCGGCGAAGAACGGTTCGCTGAGCATCCGCCTCGGCCTGGGCTGGGCCAAGTCGCACAGCTTCTTCACCGGGCAGACGCCGGTGATGAAGTACAACCGCGCGTTGATGCAGGCGATCCTGTGGGACCGCATCGATGTCGCCGGCACGGTGGGCGTGGAAGTGATCTCACTGGACGACGCGCCGCGCGGCTACGAGGCCTTCGACGCCGGCGCACCGAAGAAGTACGTGATCGACCCGCACGGCATGCTGGCTGCGGCGTGAGTGCGTCGCGAAGGCCCCGTGATTCCCGTCAGTGCGTCATCCGCCACCCGCAGCAATCGGTTGCAGGGCAAAGTGGCCATCATCACCATGACCTCCACCATCGATCCTGAAGCCTTCCGCCCGTACGTGTGGTCCGATCGGGTTGCGTTCATCAGTGGCGGCGCGAGCGGCATCGGCTTTGGACTTGCGCAGGCGCTCGCGGCCCGCGGCGTGCGCATCGCGTTGAGCGATGTGCGACAGGATGCGCTCGCTGAAGCCTCGGAAGTCCTGCGCCGTGACGGAGCAGAAGTGCTCGCCGTGCCGGGTGATGTCGCCGATCGTCATTCCATGAGAGCTGTCGCAGATACTGTCGAGCAGCACTTCGGAAAGGTGCACTACGTGTTCAACAATGCCGGCGTCGGAGATCTCGGTACCCCGCTGTATGAGGAGGCCGACGAGAACTTCGACTGGATGGTCGACGTGAACCTGCGAGGCGTGTTCAACGCCATCAAGGCGTTCGTGCCGAAACTGCGAATGCACGGCGAACGGGGGCACATCGTCAACACCTCTTCGATGGCCGGGCTGGTGACGGAAGCCGGCTGGAACCAAGGCACGTACTCGGCCACCAAGCGGGCAGTGATCGGGCTGTCGCTGGACCTGCGCGCGTCACTGCAGGGCAGCAACGTGGGGGTTTCGGTGTTGTGCCCCGGTCTTGTGCGAACCGATATCGAAGCGAACGCAGCGACCTTGCGTCCTTCCCCCAAGGCGCCCATTGCTCTGCCGGCGTTGTTGGCCGCGGCCTCCATGCCTGCTCGAGTTGCTGGTGAGATCGTTCTGCGCAGGATGGAGCACGGCGATTTCTACATCATCACTCACCCGGAACTCTGGCCGCGCGTAGAGAGCGAGCAGGAAGAAGTGCGCCAGGCGTTCGATGCGTCTGCGCAATGGCTGGCGGACATGCTCCATCACCTCTCGGCTCCCGCTGCCGCCGGAGCATCCATGGCTGCGACAAGCCAGCGTAGCAACTCCTCCTGAACATCCAGGCTGGACGGATCAAGAGATCCCGATGTGCCTTGCATCAGGGCGATCAGGCCGGGGTGACCCAGCACCAGGGAATAGGCTCCGATGGCGCTCAGCATTCGCCACGCAATCGCCTCTTGGGAGAGGTCGGGGCGCGCGCGAGCGAATTGCTGCGCATAACGCGCGTCCACACTGGCCAGCGAATCACGAAAGACTTCGCGGATGCCCTCGTTGACGTCGGAGGCGAGCACCAGTCCCAGCAGGTGTGAAGACAGCATGCGAGCTTCCGCCGTGCGGGTCTGGGCGAACACCGGCGCCATCCAGGCCCGCACCAGTGCCGCCACCGACGGGGCGGGGTCGCGCGACAGGAGCTCATCCAATCCCTGCTCGCGCTCCTTGGCGACGACTTCGCACGCTTCCGCGAACACCTGCAGGAAGAGCTGGTTCTTTCCACCGAAGTAGTAGTTCACAAGGGCGATGTTGGCACCCGAAGCATCCGTGATGTCGACGGTGCGCACGCTGCTGAAGTTGCGCTCCCGGTAGATGCGCTTGGCCGCATCCAGGATGCGTTCGCGTGTCTTGGACGATTCGGCAAGGGGCTGCGACGCGGGCTGTCGTTTGCGACCCGCAGGTGCGGTGCTGCGGGCACCACTGCGGAGGGGTTTGTTTGCCATCGTGATCGATCCGTGTGTGGGCTGCCATGCGGCAACTGGGGGAGGACCATACCTCATGCCGCTGGCCGGCGCGGCCAAGGGTTGACCCTATATCGGCATTTTAAATGATAATTTAAACTCGCCCTCCAAGTACTTCACTTGGATGACTCTCATGAAGATCTTTTCCTCCGATCGCTCGGAGTTGATGGAGGTAACCGCGCTCGAGATGCGCGATGGCTCGCTGGTCGTGAAGGGAAAGGTGTTCGGGTCCATGCCCATGAACGCCGTCCTGACGCCCGAGCAGGCCCGCAAGGGCCTTTCGCTCCTGACGCCACGTACCTTCTGGTTCCTCATCACCTTGCCGTTCCGGCGCGGTCAGCGGGTGCGACCCAGCGTGCAGGCATGACGACCATGCTAGCGGTGCGCTTCCATGAAGTGGGTGGCCCCGAGGTACTGCGTTGCGAAACCATGCCGTTGCCGCAGCCTGGATCCGGTCAGGTGCTGGTCCGTGTCCTCGCGGCCGGCGTCAACTATGCCGACGTGATGCGCCGCGCCGGCGAACCCTATCCGGTTCCCACGCCGCTGCCGTTCCGGGCCGGCTCCGAAGTGGCGGGCGAAGTGTGTGGATGCGGCGAGGGCGTCGACGCCAGCTGGATGGGTCGTCGTGTTCTGGGGGCCGACATCATGGGCGGTGGCTATGCGCAGTACATCGCACTGCCGGTTCAGAACCTGTTGCCTTGGCCCGAGGGGCTGAGTGCGCACCAAGCCGGAACGCTGTTGATCCAGGGGACCACCGCGGCGATGGCGCTCCTCGAATCCGGGGAGATGCGCGCCGGCGAACGCGTGCTCGTGCTGGGCGCCACCGGTGGCGTGGGCTCGATGATGTTGCAGCTTGCTCGTGCGCACGGCGCGGCTCAGGTCATCGCGGGCATCGGGTCTTCAGCGAAGACGGCTGCAGCCCTTGCGCTGGGCGCCCACAGCGCGGTCGACTACAGCCAGGCCGGCTGGGCGGAGCAGGTCCTTGCCGCCACCCAGGGCCGCGGCGTGGACCTGGTGCTGGATGCGACCTGCGGGCCACTGCTCCAGCAGGCTTGTGACGCTCTGGCGGACTGGGGGCGAATCGTGATCTACGGCGCATCGGATCCTGCGCCTGCACCGCTTGACTTGAAGCGGATGGTGGCGCGCAACCAGCGGGTCACCGGTTGCTTCCTCGGCGCTTACCTGCAGCGGCGTCCTCAGCGCGCCGCCGAGCTGCTGGCCGATCTGGGCGAGCGTGTTCGCCGGGGGGAGGTGAAGCCAGCAGTGCATGCAGTGCTGCCGTTGTCGCAAGCGCCACGCGCGCACGAGCTGGTGACCTCCCGAGGTGTCATCGGAAAGATCCTGCTCGACCCCTGGATGGACCCGACCCAGCCTGAGGAGGCTTCATGCAATTGAAAGACAAGAGCGTCGTGATCACCGGCGCTGCCTCGGGCATCGGCGCCGCGGCAGCCGAGCGCTTTGCGCAGCAGGGCGTGCGGCTGGTGCTGGCGGATGTGAGTTCGCTGGAGGGCACGCTCGAGCGCGTGCGTGCCCTGCGGGTGCAGGCCGTTGCGGTACAAGGCGATCTGCGCGACGCAGCCGTGTGCGAACGCATCGTGGCGACCGCGCAGGCCGAGTTCGGCACGCTCGACGTGCTGGTCAATAACGCCGGCATCGGCGTCGGCGGCGGCGTCGAGACGGTCGAGGAATCAGCGCTCGATGACGTCTGGGCCATCAATTTCCGCGCGCCGCTGAGATTGTGCCGGGGCGCGCTGCCGGTGATGCGGCGCCAGGGCGGTGGCGTGGTGCTGTTCACCACGGCGCTGGCCGGGATGTATGCGATGCCGAACGCGCTCGCGTATTCGACCAGCAAGGCCGCATTGATCAATCTCGCCAAGGTCCTGGCCATCGAAGCCGGCCGGGACGGCATCCGCTCGAACTGCGTCAGTCCCGGACCGGTGCTCACCCCCATGTTGCAGGGGGCGATCGAGGCCTACGGACTGCGCGAGGAGATGTTCGCGGCCATGGCGCCGAACGGACGCATCGCAACGGCCGAGGATGTGGCCCACGCGCTCGTTTTCCTCGCCTCGCCAGCGGCGCGCTCGATCAACGGCCATGTGATGGTGGTCGACAACGGCATCTATGCCGGGCAAGTGCTGCCGCGAGGCTGATCCCCATCCCTTACTGACTCAGGAGACTCCATGTCGAAGCTGAACATCTGCGCGGCACGCCGCCCAGGCATGACCCATGCGGCCTACAGTCGCTATGCCCGTGACAACCATGCGCGCCTGGTGCTGGGCACCGAGCCGGTGTCGCGTTATCTCCAGGCCTATGTGCAGCAGCACGTCTACGACGGCTGCTACGGGCCGGACGCTCCCGCTTGGCGATACGACTCCGTGAGCCACATCTACGCTGCCTCGCCGGCCGACCACAAGGCCGCCACGGAAACGTCGGAGTACAAGAACATCGTTGCGCCGGACGAGCCGCGCTTTGCCGACGCGCGTTCGGCGTTGTTCATGATGTTCGAGGAACAGCGGCTCCCGTTGCCGGTGCGCGGCCCCAGCAGCTTGCGGCTGCTGCACTACCTGCAGCAGAAGCCAGGAGGCAACGTCGACGAATTCCACGGCGCCTGGGCGGCGGCTCATGAAGCGTTGCTGGGCGAAGCGCCCGAGCTGTTTGCCGGCGTGCGTCGCGCCATCCTGAACAAGACGGTCGCGTTGCCCGGAACTCCGGCTGCCCCCTATGCCGGCATGTGCGAACTGGGCTTCGTGCAGCGCGCGGATGAAGAGGCGATGGGCGAGTACGTGCGGCGCATCGAAACGCGCCTGGATGCGCTGATTCAACGCGGCGCCAGTTTCTACCTTCTGGCCGAAGCGGTTCCCGTTCGCGGCACGCTCGATTGAGGATAGTCCCCATGTCAAAGAAATACGACGTCATCGCCATCGGTTCCGGCCACAACGGACTGACCGCGGCCGCCTACTTCGCCAAAGCCGGCAAGAAGGTCCTGGTGCTGGAAAAGCGCTCCCACTTCGGCGGCGGCGTGGTGACGCGCCAGATCACCGAACCAGGCTTTCATCACGACGAGCACAGCGTCGCGCACATCTTCATCCAGGCCAACCCACTGCTCGCCAACGACGAACTGGGGCTGCTGTCCCAGCACGGCCTGAAGTATTTGAAGCCCGATGTTCCGTTCATCTCGATCTTCACCGACGGCACATCGATCGCGATGACGCAGGACATCGAGCGCAACCGTGCCGAAATCGCGAAGTTCTCTCAGCGCGACGCCGATGCGTTCATGCGCCTGTCCGAACTGTCCGACCGCATTCTGCCCATGCTGCTGAGCTCGCTGTTCACGCCGCCGGTGCCGGTAGGCCCGATGATGGCGATGTTGGACCAGAGCCCCGAGGGCCGCGAGGTTTACATGCTGATGCAACGCAGCGTGTACGAGATCGTCACCGAGTGGTTCGAGAACGAGAAGGTGCGTCTGCACTTCATCAAGATGGTCACCGAGAACCTGGCCATGCCCGACGAGATGGGCACGGGCATCGGCCTGATCATGTTCGTCGGCTTCATTCAGCGTTACGGCGTCGGCGTCGCGGTGGGCGGTAGCGGTCAGCTGACGCAGGCCTTGGTGCGCTGCATCGAGTCGCACGGCGGCGAGCTGAAAGCCGATACCGTTGTGGAGAAAGTGCTGGTTAAAAATGGCCGCGCCGTGGGCGTGCGCACCGCCGACGGCGAATACATGGCCGAGACCTGCGTGATCGGAGCACTCCATCCGCACTTGCTGCATCGCTACATCGACGGGCTGGACCCGCAGGTCGACCGACGCGCCCGCAATGTGAAGCTCGCTTCCTTCAGCGCCTTCGTCGTGCACGCTGCGCTGAACGAGCCGCTGAAGTTCCGCTGCGACGACAGACGCGCGGAACGCTCCTGGCTCACCGAACTGCTGCCCACAAGCCTGAACGCGCTGCGCAAGTCGTTCGACCAGCTCAAGTACGGCGAGTGTCCCGATACGCCGCTGTTCGGGGCAGGCTCACATTCGGTGGTGGATCCCACACGCGCACCGGCAGGCAAGGCGACGATGTACTTCTTCTCGTACGCGCCTTACCACCTGGCCGATGGCGGCGCGGCGCGATGGGACAGCATCCGCGAGTCCTACTGTGAGCGCTTGCTGCGTCACCTCGATCGTTTCGTCTCGAACTTGGACAGCAGCAACATCATCAAGACAGTTCCCCGATCGCCCCTCGACATGGAGCGTGACTCCGACAGCTTCCAACAGGGCGACATCCACGGCGCGGCGCCGTTCCTGTACCAGTTCGGTTCCCATCGACCGACTCCTGACCTGGGCAACTACACGGTGCCGGGCGTGGAGTGCCTCTACCTGGTCGGGCCGTTCCAGCACCCGGGTGGCGGCGTGTTCGGCGCCGGTCGTGCGACCGCGATGAAAGCCTTCGACCAGCTCGGCATGGACTTCGACAAAGTCGTGTCGCGCTAGCGGGTACTCGAAGATCGCTGTCGAACGCAATGGGGTGATCTGGGTATGGCCGGGAGACCCGGCAATGGCGGAGGAACGACTGCTGCCGGATCTGGGCGACATCCACCCCAAGAACGAAGGAAGCACTTTTGCCGGCAATCTTCGTTCGGAGGTGGGGTCGAAGAGCTGTCGGACAGCTGCGTGCGACTCACGTTGGATTTGCCCTTGCGCGCGTATCAGGCGATTCCAACTTTTGCGCCGTTCATGCCAAGGCCGCAGGATCCGGCGGCGACGCGGATCCAGATCACCTGGCACGCACCCTGTGTCGTCCAGCAGGGCCCACACGGCATGGTCACCCACAGCCTTTCAGGGCGCGCAACTTCTGGCACCCGAAACAGTCGATTCGACGCATGACCACGTGGTCGGGTCCCGGCGTGCGGCGCGTGTTCGATCGTTTGCTGGCGGACGAGATTGGCTGAGTGTGTGTAACGGCCGCGGTCGGTGGTCGACGATCGTCCGGGGGGACGCCATCCGCTAGGGATGGTCTGAACAAGTGCACGCATCTTGCATGAGCGATGCAGGACGATGGCGGAGCGCACAACGATGAGTCAGATGAGTTTCTCGGACGCGGAATACGCCGGCAAGCGCAAGAAGACGCGTCGCGAGGTGTTTCTCGAGGAGATGGAACTGGTCGTGCCGTGGAAGGCGCTGCTGGGCCTGATCGAGCCGCACTATCCGGTAGCCGGCCGAGGCCGCCGGCCGTACCCGCTGGAGTCGATGCTGCGGGTTCACCTGATGCAGAACTGGTTCGCGCTGAGCGACCCGGCGATGGAAGAAGCGCTGTACGAGATCGCCTCGCTGCGTGCGTTTGCGCAGCTGAGTCTGAGTGAGCCGATCCCCGACGAGACGACGATCCTGAACTTCCGTCACTTGCTCGAAGGGAACGACCTCGCCGAGGACATCTTCGCGTCCGTCAACAAGCACCTGCAGCGCAAAGGCCTGTTGCTCAAGAAGGGCAGCATCGTGGACGCCACCATCATCGCGGCGCCCAGCTCGACGAAGAATGCCGAGGGCGAGCGCGACCCCGAGATGCACCAGACCAAGAAGGGCAACCAGTGGCACTTCGGGATGAAGGCGCACGTCGGCGTGGACGCCGACAGCGGCCTGGTCCACACGGTCACCACCACAGCGGCCAATGAAGCTGATGTGGAGCAAGTTGCCGACCTGCTGCACGGCAAGGAGGAACAGGTCTGGGCCGACTCCGGCTACCGGGGAGCTCAGAGCCGCGTGGACCGGGAAGACCTGCAGTGGCACATCGCCGCACGGCCCAGCGACATCGCCAAGATGCCCGACGGCAGGGCCAAGACTCGACTGCGCAAGCAAGAGCACCGCAAGGCGAGCGTTCGCGCGAAAGTCGAACATCCGTTCCGCGTGATCAAGCGCCAGTTCGGCCTGGTGAAGGTGCGCTTCCGTGGGCTGCAGAAGAACACGGCTCATCTGCTGACGCTGTTCGCGCTGTCGAACCTGTGGATGGCACGCAGGCCGTTGATGACGATGCTCGGAGCAGTCCGTCCTAAGGCGGTGTGATAGCCCTGAAGGGCGCTTGAAAGCCATTTCTGAAGGCGATCGCATCATGAATCTGTCGAACCGTCTCGCCCAACGCGCCCATCGCGGGCTCGCAATTGCGAGTTGTTCAGACCATCCCTAGACGTCGTCGATGCGCTGCGAAGCTTGCGCAAGCAGGCCCCGCAGCCAAACGAGGCCGGGATCGTTCGTGCGGAACTTGTGCCACTGGACCGACTGCTCCATGCGGTCGAACGGCATCGGCGTCGGCCGGATGACAAGCGGAAAGGCCTGCACCATCCGGCGCGCGATGCGCGCGTGCAATGTCGCGACGTACTCGGTGCCCACGACCATCGCCGGCAGCGTCACGAAACTGTAGGTCGACACGGCCATGCGGCGCGTGACGCCGTAGCGCTTCAGGAACCACCCTTCGAAGGCATCGGCCTGGCCGCCGCCCGGCTGCATGACCACATGGCCAGCGTTGACGAAGCGGTCGAACGTCAGCTCGCCCTGCGCGATCGCGCTGTCCTTCCACACGATGCACACGAAGTCCTCGTAGTAGAGCACTTCGCGCGGATGGTCCGGCGACGTGAACCCGGTCGGGATGATGAGCAGGTCCGCCTCGCCTCGTTCGAGCTGCTTGTGGGGCGTCGAGACCTGGGGCAGGAGCTCGAAGCGCACCGTGCTTCCGGCCTTCGCGGCCAGCGCCAGCAACGAGGGCGCCAGCACCATCTGCGTGTAGTCCGACGCGAAGATGCGGAACACGCGATCGCTGCCGCGCGGGTCGAACACCGGCTGGTCGGCGATGGTGCTGTCGATCCGAAGCAGCACGTCGCGCACTGCCGCATGCAGATTCTCGGCACGCGGTGTGAGTTCCATCTTCCGTCCGATCTGCACCAGCAGTTCGTCGTCGAAATAGTCGCGTAATCGAGCGAGCGAATTGCTCATCGCTGACGCGCTGAGGTTCAGCACTTCGGCGGCGCGGCTCACGCTGCGTTCCTTCAGCAGCACGTCGAGCGCCACGAGCAGGTTGAGATCGAGTTTCTTGAATCGCACGACCCGCATTCTCCTGCGCTTTGCCGTCTAGGGTTGACCCTCGATCGTTCGATTCGATCGAAATCACACATTCATCGAAAGCGTTTTTCGAGAATCGCGCGGGCCCCTACTCTTCGTTCCGTCGCCGCGCACGTCAAGGCGGCATTCACAAGAACAGGAGACAACGAATGGCCGTTGGCCAGGCGCAGGGCGAACTCGTGCCCGCGAATCGCACAAGCCGCATCGTGATCGTCGGGGCCGGCATCGCCGGACTCGCGTGCGCGTTGGCTTGCGCCCGCCCCGGTGCGAAGGTCGATGTGCTCGAAGCGCAGGCGGTTGTCCGCGACGTGCCGGCCCACCTGGACATCGTGCCGAACCTGCTTCGCGACTTCGCGCGGCTGGGGCTGGCCGAAGAATGCGTGCGCCGCGGCTTCGCTTACCACGGCATCGCGGTGGTGGACGAGGACGGTCGCCACGGGTTCGACATTCCCACGCCCCGTCTCGCCGAGCCGCACCTGCCGTGCGCGGTCGGGATCGCCTACAGCGAGATGCTCACCTTGTTGCGCACGCACGCCCGCGCGGCCGGCGCCGTGATCCACGCGGGCCGGCACGCCGACGCTGTCGACGCGGCGGCCGGCCGCGTTCATGCCGCCGACGGCGGCGTGTTCGACGCTGATCTGGTGGTTCTCGCCGCCGGCGCGAACTCACCGTTGGCAGCGAAGGTCTTCGGCGCGGCATGGCGCAAGGCCGGTTCGCAATCGTGGTGGCACGCGCTGCTGCCGCGGCCCACCGGCCTCGATCGCTCGACATGGATGGCCGGCGCGCCGGGCCACCGCTTGTTCCTCGTGCCTGTCGACATGACTCGGGCGGGCGTCGCCGTGGTTCGCACGAGCGCCGTCGATGCGCAGCCCGGCGGCGCGACGCTGTGCGACACGCTCGCGTCGTGGGGCGAACTGCCGCGGCGCCTCGCGCGCCTGATGATGCCCGACACGCCCACGACGATCCGGCCCGCGAACCTCACGTTCCTCGAGCCGCCATGGTTCCGCGGCGCCGTCTTGTGCGTCGGCGCGTGTGCGAACGCCTTGCCGCCGAACTTCGGTCAATCCGCCGCGCAGGCGGTCGAGGACGCCATCGTGCTGGGCGAGCTGCTCGCGGCGCGCCTCGACCGCGCCACGCTGCTGGAGCGGTTCATGGCGCGTCGCGGCGAACGCGCGCGACGCGTCCACGAGCTGCTCGAGCGCGCGGCGCGCTGGACCACCCAACCCGAACCGGCGACGGACCTGCAGGCGCTTTCGCGCGAGCTCGGTTCGATCGTCGGCTCCCCCGCCTGATCAGAAAACCCTTGAACGCAACCCAACCCATGAAGATCATCGGACCCGATGCCCTGGTGTTCGGCGTCGACGACGTCGCCGCCTGCTCGCAATATCTCGTTGACTACGGCCTCGTCGCCGCGGGCGGCGGCCGCTTCGAGGCGCTCGACGGCACCGCGATCGTCGTCAAGGCCAGGAACGACGCCTCACTGCCGCCTGCGCTCGCTTCGGGCAGTTCGCTGCGCGAGACGGTATACGGCGTCGCCGATGCGGCCACGCTCGACGACATCGAGAACGAGTTGCGCCGCGATCGCGAAGTCACGCGCCAGGATGGCGTCGTGCGGTGCCTGGACGACATGGGCTTCGCGCTCGCATTCCAGGTCACGGTGCGCAAGCCCCTGAAGATGCCTGTTGAAGCGGTGAACGCGCCGGGCGCTCCGGTGTCCCGCGCGCCGAACGTCATCGGCGTGACCGAGGACATGCCGGCGCGACCACGCACGCTGTCGCACGTCGTGTATTTCGTGCCGGACATCGGCAAGGCCGAGGCCTTCTACCTGCGCCTGGGGTTCGTGCGCACCGACTTCTTCACCGACTGCGGCCCGTTCCTGCGCCCGGCCGGCACGCTGGATCACCACACGCTGTTCATGATCCAGACGCCGCCGTTCATGAAGGGCGTCGAGCACTTCACGTTCCACGTAGGCGGCCCCACCGAAGTGATGCTGGCGGGCACGCGTTTCGTGAAGAAGGGCTACGAGTCGTTCTGGGGGCCGGGCCGCCACAAGTTCGGCAGTAACTGGTTCTGGTATTTCAACAGCCCGTTCGGCTGCCACGTCGAATACGACGCCGACATGGACCTGCACGACGCGAGCTGGACGCCGCGCGAGACACCGATGGGCGCTGATTCGTCGCAGGCGTTCCTCTTCCAGTACCGCGACAAGTGGGCGCCCGGCGGACCGCCTCCGAAGGGAGCTGCAGCATGAGACGCCGCTTGGATTGGTTAGGCGATGTATGCGCCTGCGCCGCGCTCGTCGCGTGTGCCGTCGTTGCAGCCTGGCTGTTCGCGACATGGTTCGCGACCATGCCGATGCCTCGCTGACATCCGACCTCTGGAGATCAACACATGACAAAGCGACGCATCCTGATCATCGGCGGTGGCTTCTCCGGCATGGCCGCGGCGATCGAATTCCGCAAAGCCGGTACCGATGTCGACCTGGTCGAAATCGACCCCGAGTGGCGCAACTACGGCGCGGGCATCAGCCTGGGCGGCGCGACGCTGCGCGCGTTCCGCCAGCTCGGTGTCCTCGATGAATTCATGGCACAGGGGAGCGCGCAGGACGGCGTGTCGCTGCGCCTGCCGCATGGTGTCGAGGTTGGACAGCTACCCACACCTCGCATCGCGGGCCCGGACGTGCCCGGTGGCGGCGCCATCATGCGACCCGTTCTCGCGCGCATCTTGGCCGATGCCACGCGCAGGTCCGGAGCGAACGTGCGTCTGGGATGCACGTTCAAGTCCCTCGAGCAGGACGCCGAGGGCGTCGAGGTGTCGTTCAGCGATGGCACTCGCGGCCTGTATGACGTCGTCGTCGGGGCCGATGGTCTGTATTCGAAGGTGCGCGAGACCATCTTCCCCGCCGCGCCGAAGCCGCGCTACAGCGGCCAGGGCGTGTGGCGCGCGGTGGTCCCGCGCCCCCCGCAGATCGTGACGGCAACCATGTGGATCGGCCCGAATGTCAAGCCGGGCGTGAACCCGGTGTCGAAGACCGAGATGTACCTCTTCATCACCGAGCCGCGGCCGATGAACGAACACCTCGATCCTTCCACGTTCGTCGATCGCGTCCGCGCATTGCTGGCGGACTTCCCGGCGCCCGAGCTCCAGGCGATCACCGCCGGGCTGGGCGCGCATTCGCAGATCGTCTATCGGCCGCTCGAGGGCCTGCTGTTGCCGCGCCCCTGGTGCCGCGGACGTGTGGCCCTCATCGGCGACGCCGTGCACGCCACTACGCCGCATCTCGCCTCGGGCGCCTGCATCGGCATCGAGGATGCGATTGTGCTGGCCGAGGAGCTCGCGCGCCACCCGGAGATTCCGCAAGCGCTCGAGGCGTTCGAGTCGCGCCGCTGGGAGCGCTGCCGCATGGTGGTGGAGAACTCCGCGCGCCTGGGCGAGATCGAGATCGCCGGCGGCGACAAGGAAGAACACGCGCAGATCATGCGCGCCTCGCTGATGGCGCTGGCGCAACCGATCTGACGTCACGCACAAATTACCCAAAGAGGAGACGACATGGACAAATCGAAAGGGCTTCGGCTCACGCTCACGGCGGCGGCCGCGATGCTCGCGTGCCACGCGGGTGCGATCGAGCTCGACACCGGCAATCCCGACTGGAGCGTGCGCTTCGACAACACCGTCAAGGCGAGCGCGATCTACCGCACGAAATCCGCCGACCCGGCGTTGGTGGACTCGTTCCGCCTGCTCGTGCCGGGCGTTCCCGCGTCGGCGTTCCCGCAGGCGCTCAACTTCAACGCAGGCGACGACAACTTCCGCAACCGCGGCTTCGTGTCGAAGCGCATCGACCTGCTGAGCGAGTTCGATGCCGTGTACCGCAAGGACTTCGGCGTGCGCGCGAGCGGTGCAGCCTGGTACGACTGGGCCTATCGCGGAACGACGGACGCGGCCGACTTCATGAACGGTCAGACGCCGTACAACGAGTTTCCCGATGGCACGCGCAAGCTCGCCGGCCAGAAGGCCGAACTGCTCGATGCCTTCGTGTTCGGCGGCTGGGACATCGGCAGCGGCCGCAAGCTCACCGCCCGCCTGGGCAAGCATGCGCTGCTCTACGGCGAGAGTGTGTTCTTCGGCGACAACGGCATCGCGCGCGCGCAAGGCCCCGTGGACATCTTCAAGCTGCTGTCCTCGCCGAACGCGCAGTTCAAGGAAATCATCCGCCCGGTTCCGCAGGTGTCCGGCACCCTGCAGCTATCGCCTGACCTTTCGGTGGGCGCCTACTACCAGTTCCGCTGGGAAGCCGACCGCTTGCCGCCCTCGGGCAGCTTCTACTCGGTCGCGAATATTCCCTGGGGTTCCTCGCAGCCGGAGTTCGTCGGAATTCCCTCAGGGCCGATTGCCGGCAACTATGTGCTCAGCCCCTCGGGTGACGTGAAGCCGAAGAATTCCGGCCAGTTCGGCGCGCAGCTGAAGTGGCGCGTGGCTGAGACGGACCTGGGCTTCTATGCCGCCCGCTATCACGACAAGGGCGGCCAGATCTACGGCAACCTCAACGTCTTCAATCCCGCAGCCAGCAGCTGGAACTACGTGTTCCCCGAAGCCATCAAGACCGTTGGCGTGAGCGCGAGCCGATCGGTCGGCGACGTGAACTTCGCGGCCGAAGGCTCGATGCGCTGGGACATGCCCTTGCGCAGCACGAACATCGTCTATCCCGGCGCGTTCGCGCCCCCACCCCAGTACGCGACAGGCCGCACCGCGCACCTGAACTTCTCGTGGCTGGCGACGCTGGGTCCGAGCTTCCTCGCGCGCGAAAGCATCTTCATCGGCGAGCTCGCGTGGAACCGGGTGCTGTCGACGAACGATCCGGCCGGCGAGCTGGACGCGGGCCGCACGCGCAGTGCGACGGCTGTGCAGTTCGTCTTCAGCCCGAGCTACCGGCAGGTGTTGCCCGGCCTGGACATCAACGTGCCCGTCGGCCTGCGCTACACGCTCGACGGCAGATCGTCGGTCACGGCATGGGACGCGCACGGCAGCGGCAGCGCGACAGTCGGCGCCGAGGGCAATTACCTGGGTGTGTGGCAATTCGCGCTCACCTACACGCACTTCATCGGCAAGGCAACTCCCTTCGTGGAATACGCCCCGCTGCTTTCCGGCGGCTCGCCGATCTATGCCACGGGCAACTCGCTCGCAGACCGCAACAACATCGCCCTGTCGGTCCGGCGGACCTTCTAAATCGAGAACCTGGAGGAGACCCTGGGCGCACGACCGCGTACTGACGTCACACACTGCCAAAGGATCGCATGAACCTCTCGATTGATCGACGCCAGCTGCTGCTGGCCTCCATGGCGCTCGGCGCCTCCGGCGGCGCGCGCGCGCAGCCGGCCGCGTCGCCAGCCGTCGCGCCGCACCCCGATCTGGCGCTGAAGCTGATCATCGTTGGCCGCCGCAGGCCCGGCACTACGCTGGCCGAGCACCGGCACCACATCAGACGGGTACATGGCGAACTGGTGGTGCAGAACATCGCCGCCGATCCCGGCAACGCACCGCGGCGCTATGTGCAGAACCCGGTGTTCGACGGCACGTTCCTCGCCGCCTCCTCGGGCGCGGCCGACCCGTTCGCGCTCAACCGCGACTTCGTCACGCAGATCTGGTTTCCGGACCTGCCGTCGGCGGCGCGCGCACGGCAGTCCGCCTTCTATCTGCAAAAGGTCAAGCACGACGAGGACAACTTCGTGGACCAGGCCAGCGTCGTCTTCATGCCCGTGCGCGAGCGCGTGATCGCAGGCGCCGCCGCGCCGGAGAACCAGCGCGTCAAGCTGTTCGGCTTCCTGCGGCGCTCGGCCGGTGCGGCGCCCAACGACTTCCGTCGTGCCTGGGACTCGGCGCCCTGGGCAGCGGGCGTCGGCGCCGGCGCGCTGCGGTATGCGCAGAACGACACGCTGCCGACGCCGATGGGCCCGCCGCCGGTCGACGGCATCGACGAGTTCTGGTTCGACGACGAGGCCGGCGCGCGCGCCTTCCTTCGGCGGTGGCAGGCCTGGGTGGCCGAGGCGCTCGTGCGTCCCGGGCTCGCACCCGAAGGCCGGGACTTCGCGCTCCTGGCCCACGAGGACGTGATCCACGCCGGACCGCGCTGACCTTTTTCCTCCCACACAAGACCCGAGAACCTGGAGACAAGCATGAAGCGATTCATCCTTACGGCGGCCGCGCTGGCCGCATTCGCAGCAGTACCTGCAATGGCCGGCGTAAGCGCCGACGAAGCTGCCAAGCTCAAGACGGAGCTCACGCCGTTTGGCGCGGAGAAGGCCGGCAACAAGGACGGCTCGATCCCTGCCTGGACCGGCGGCTACACCACACCGATTGCCGGCGACAAGCCGGGCGGCCGCCGCGGCGACCCGTTCAAGGACGAAAAGCCGCTGTACTCGATCACCGCCGCCAACATGGCGCAGTACGCCGACAAGCTCACCGACGGCCAGCAGGCGATGCTGAAGAAGTACTCCGACTACCGCATCGACGTGTACAAGACGCATCGCACCGCCGCGGCACCGCAATGGGTCTACGACAACACGCTCAAGAACGCCACGCGCGCCAAGCTCAATGGCGACATCCCGCAGGGCGCCTACGGCGGCATCCCGTTCCCCGTTCCCAAGAGCGGCACCGAGGTGATCTGGAACCACATGCTGCGCTGGCGCGGCACGTCGTGGCAGTTCCAGTCCAACATGTATCAGATCACGTCCGACGGTCGCGCCGTGCTGACCACCGACGGCATCGGCGACCAGCAGATGCCGTACTACCTGCCGGACGGCAGCCCCGAGAAGTTCGCGCAGAGCGGCGCCTACTGGCTGATTAGGCTGATCAACTCCGGTCCGCCGATCCGCGCCGGCGAAGCAGCCGTCGGCCGCGAGAACATTGATCCGGACAAGGTGCAAGCCTGGGCGTACCTCACGGGCCAGCGCCGTGTCCGCAAGCTGCCGAACCCATGCTGCGACACGCCGACACCGGCCGCCGCGGGGGTGATGACCTTCGACGAGATCGAGGTCTTCAGCGGCCGGCTCGAGCGCTTCGACTTCAAGCTGGCGGGCAAAAAGGAAATGCTCATCCCGTACAACGGCAACCGCCTCCTGCAGCCGAAGACGGACGCGGAAGTGCTCTCCAAGCAAGGCCTGAACCCCGCCTACGTGCGCTGGGAGCTGCATCGCGTGTGGGTGGTGGACGCGCAGCTGCGCG
>Ga0075366_10000036_pt1 | contig 46758 bp, 40 predicted proteins | sample EndMethybrTD3031_FD_72351 | JGI IMG/M metagenome (GOLD analysis project Ga0075366, IMG submission 72351) | Populus endosphere microbial communities from Tennessee, USA - Endosphere MetaG P. TD hybrid TD303-1 | ecosystem: Host-associated > Plants > Roots > Endosphere | place: USA: Tennessee...
TGACTACCCTGTCAGTAGTTATTCAAGCGCCTCAGCCGCTATCCAAGCTGCCCTAAATGCGGTGGGCGCCACGGGAGGCGGCGAAGTATATATTGGCGAAGGAACCTATAATCTACCATTTACCCTAGGCATACCGAGCAACGTTGTGCTCCGCGGCTCACACAGCAAAAAGACAATTCTTAGCTTGGCTAATGGAGTTAACGGACATATCATCACCAATGCCGATACCACAAATGGCAATATAGGTATTGCCATAGTTAACTTGGTGCTCGAGGGCAACAATGCCAATCAAACAACCGGCCGGGGTATCTTTTTTAAACGGGTTACCGACTCGCGTATTGAATTGGTAACAATACAAAATACTAAAACCGATGGCGTAGCCCTTGATAACTGCCTGAATGTGAGTGCCGATAAACTACAGATCACCCAGGCCGTCGGTACAGGCTTTTTGTTTACAACGTGTAATTACTGCGGCATAAAAAATAGTGAAATTACTTATAACCATGTGGGTGTGGCACTGGCCTCTACGAGTAATCATAATTATGTTTCTGACAACCGCATTTTGCATTCTGAGCTGTACAGTCTTTTAGGCGGAACAGCGGCAGACACTGGCTTTAACTCTTATAATCGTTTTAGCCATAACATTGTTGAATATGGTGGTGATGATGCGCTTGTACTCGACCACAATCCATACACGACTTGTATCGGTAACCAGATTCGCTACTGCGGCGGACACGCTGGCGATCAAGGCTTGCCCATTGACACCTCTGCTAACTCAGTGGTGAGCGGCAACATCGTCGAGTATAATCGCGCAGACGGCATCGAGCTCAAAAACAGCTCAAACTACTGTACAATTACCGGTAATATCTGTCGCAATAATAGCCATCCGGCGGTCGGCGGCCTACGCGATGGTGCTGGCATTGTGGTACGTGCTGGCATTACTGGTTGTACTATCACTGGCAATGCTGCCTACTGCGACGAAGCTCAAGCCAGTCAACGACGAGGCATTATTTTAACCGGCGTGGGCGTTAACTACAATACCGTAACGGGCAATGTGGTATATGGCAACTCGATTAACCAGATTGAACTGTCGAGCAATGTCGGCACTACCAACACGATATCCAACAACTCCGGTGCTAATGCCACCAACACAAATGTGTTAATTAGTAAGGTGCCCGACCAGCCTACTAAGTTTATTAACGCCACTACGAGTAATACTATCGAGGTAGTACCTACCGGTAATACAGGCTCATCGCGTAATAAAGGGGCTCTTTTTGTCGACAACAGCTCCAATCCTGGCGTAGGCTTTGGCATGTATTCCACTTATGGAGCGGGGGGCGTAGCGCCGCTTATGTCGCTGCGCAATGGTGACACTATCGAAAATAATACCTGGGACTACAATCCTGCCATTGCGCTATGGACAAACGTTAGCAATCAAACTGCACTGATTGTCGATCAGGCCAACACACTCACGGCCTCACGCGCAGGTGTTTTGGTTAAATCGTCCGTTGAGCAAACCAATCCCAACGCGCTAGGGATGATTGCCGGCCAGCAGCTTAATAGCCTCTCCAATAACGCCGTATACTGGGGTGATCAAATAGGTACGGGTGACGTTTACACCGGCCGCAGTAGCGGCGGCGGTGTCGTATTTATGGCCGACCAAAATAGTAACAGCCTGGGCGCTGATATCGATAAAGACACCACCAATACCAACTCAACGGCCAATACTGTGCGGATTGTAGACACAGCAAATGTCAGCGATGGGAATACCTATGCAAAATCGGGTACGGCTCTTTCGGTAACCAGTAATATCTCGGCGACATCAGGTGCCGTAACCGACAGCAGTCGCCTAGCATCCTTTACGCAGGCTAATGCCAGCAACACTGCCGATGCTTTTACTATCACCAATGCCGGCAATGGTGCAACACTCGTCATTGACACCAATATGTTGGTCGTTAAGGGCGATAAGGTAGGCGTAGGCACCGCAGCACCTACTGCAAGGCTCGATATACCGGCCTCCACTGCCGCTACATCTGGTTTACGCCTTCGCCAAGGTACTGCACCATCGACTCCTAACTCGGGTGATATCTGGCAAGATGGGACACACCTTTACGCTCGTGTGGGCAATAATACCCTCCAATTAGATCAACAAAATGCTAGCGGATTTTCATCAGTTACTAAAATTATTAGCCAAGTTGCCCACGGCTTAAGCGTTGGTAATATAATTCGCTATACCAGCAGTGGCTTTGTCAAAGCTCAGGCCAATAATGCTGCTAACGCCGACAGTTTTGCCATAGTAAGCGCTGTGACCGACGCCAATACCTTTGTTATCACTACTTCGGGCTTCGTCAGCGGTCTAACTGGTCTAACAGCCGGCACGCTATACTATTTATCGCCAACGAGCGCTGGCAATATAACAAGCACTGAGCCAACAACCGCTGGTCAGATCTCTAAACCCGTATTTATAGCCGATAGTGGCACTTCGGGATACATTGTGAATTACCGTGGCTCAACAGTAAACAGCACTAGTACGACGCCTAACACCTGGAGTCCGAGCGATCAGTCACTGGTTTCGTGGTCATTTGACCCAACTATTGCCAGTGCTGCCAGCGTATTGCCGTCAGCCGGAGTCATGCACCTGGCTCGGCTGCCCATTAACAGCCCGGCAATAATTTCGAATATCATTATCGACGTCACTACCGCAGGGGCAGGCCTAACGAGCGCTGGTGCCGCTATTTATCAAAATGGCGTGCTGCTTGGCCAAACTGCCGATCAATCTGCAAACTGGATAACTACCAATAGTAAAACTATGGCATTAACCGGCGGCAGCGTAGCCGTAGCTGCTGGCTATGTATATGTGGCCGTATGGGCTAATGGCACCACCCTGCCGACACTTGCGCGTGGCGTTGGGCGATCTAACATCAATATTGGTACTTCGGCGAGCAGTTATCGTTTTGCTGCTTCGGGTAGCGGCATTACGACTACTCCACCATCAAACCTTGGAACATTGACCGCATCGAGTCTGTCATGGTGGCTGGGGCTAAGCTAAAATGCTACAGCCGTCTTGGTCAACTTGTTACTTTATGCATAAAAAAGACCCTCCGCAACTGGAGGGTCTTTTTGAAGTAGATCGGTATGAGCTTAGAATTGCTCGTTAGGGTCACCTGCGTAACCGCTACCACCGTGAGCTACAACCCATTCAGCACACTGGTTCCAGCTGTTAAAGCCGTAAACATACCAGTAACCGTGGTTACACTGCATCTTACTTGTTGGAGCTGGAGTTGCTACATAGCGCAAGCAGTGGTCAAGATTCTTGAATCCAAGAGCCTGCCAACCTTCGCCGCCATATTGTGTGTAGCAAACCTTTTGAGGGCTTCCCTTAGCAACAGCAAAGTATGTAGGTGCAGCAGCAGCAACGCCTGAGGCGCTAACAACTGCAACGGTTGCAACTGCCAAGAATCCGGTAACAATCTTCGTTGATCGGATGTGCTTGGTGAAGTTTGAAATCATTTGCTTCATAAGTTTCCTTTACCCATACCTTAAATTTTGAACAATAGATCTTATTCTACTTGAGATCTTCTGGTGCCGCAAATGTTTTTATACCTCTGCGGGCCAGTCTTCTCATCTGTTGATCAGTTCTGTACTGCTCAAGCGCTGTGCATATTACACCGATTACGAACAAAAGAAACGCATATTGTGCAAAGTTTTCAGACAGGGTTGTACCACGTACTAATGATAATGCAGGTATAGATGCCAAGGAAATAAGGGCCATTTTGTACGTCTGTTGAGCAGGAATCGTCGCCAAAATAGCCACAACACCATATATACCTATAAAGATACGGCCATAGGTAGCGTCCCTAAAGAGCATGCCCAAGATTACGAGAAACAGGAGCATCAAGCTATAGCCTATAAGCGTACGCTTGCGATTTTTGGGGGCGTCCTGCTGTTCTTGCAATTCAGCTTCGCGGACCTTAGGGTTAAAGACTCTGTTTAGGTACATATTAGTTCTCTGCTCCGTCTATTGTAGTGCGCACTTCATACAGTCGCAAATGCGCCGTGTCTTTTACTACGTGTAAATCTGCTTGCTTATCTAGGTAGTCGTATTTTTTGTAATCATACTCTTTGGCCAGTAAAACATACTGGATGTCGTATTTTTGCAGCTGGACGCCCATGGTCTGAGAGCCAGAGGCCGCCTGAGGCAATATACGCCCCCCTATGGCTTGCTGCGCGCTCGATTGCGGCCAGTTTGTCAGCCCGCGTAGCTCGGGGTCGCTACTACTAATCAGATGTGCGTCAAAAAAGGCATCGCCTGGATTAGCAATCACTCGCCCGGCAAAATCAAAACGCATGTATTGGTGCCAAGGCAAAAATAGGACCTTGCCGCGCACGTCTTGCAACCGCTGGTTCATTGCAAACCAATCTGCTGGATATTGTCGAGCCGCCAATTGACCGTGGAAACCCCATAGCATCAATGGAGACAACAATATTGGCAATAAAACTGCGGCAGCTTTTACTTGATGCTGTTGAATGTTTTTTTTGCTCTGGACTGCCATTTGCCACAATGTCCCAAGACCAAAAGCGGCAAAATAAGCATAGACCAAGGCTATAATAGCCACAAACTTTTGCGGCTCACGGTAACCCGCATATACCGGCAATATATCTGTTATCCAACGATTAATTGGCGCAAAAATTGTCGCGTCGCTACCACAAGCAGCGCCTACCGACAGTAAGAATGCGAGACCACCGGTAATTACCGCCACCTTATGCGCTCGCCACTGACTAACGAGGCCGATGCCGACCAGTCCGAAAAGCACCATAAACCAGATCCACCATGTGCCGTAAACTTCTCGGGCTGTCATGTACAGGCTTCGGTTATCCGCCCAAAACCCCTGCAAGGTCACAATATTCCAAATGCGCCCCCAGCCCTCACCGGCGGTGGCAAAAGCTAAACGATCACTATCTGTAAATGACCGGACCATGTCGGCCGAAGCGCTATGACCAAAGAAAAAGGGCAAAATCCAATACGAGCTAAGTAACAGTGTAAGTCCGAGTGCGCTCACCAAACCACGCAGCACCCCCAACAGCCAGATCTTGTCGCGGATATGAGCGATGACAGCTGCGGTTGTCAGACAAAAGGCCAAAAGCACCGCAAATCCTACTGTATGCACCGACACGGCACCAATGAGAGCCAACCATACCGCCATGTGAGCAGCCCTGAAAACGCCAGGCTTTTTTAAGAAGTCACTCGTGACTCGGATAAAAAAGGGTAGTAGAGCGTACCCCAGCAGCACCAGATACTGCCCTGCCATAAAGCGGGAATAGGTAAATGGATTAAAAATGTAAAGCAAGCCAGCAAAGGTACAAATCACATCCCAATTGATGCTCGTTGAGGCGGGCTTTTCTGTGGCCACTAAACGATGCATTCCCCAGCCGGTCAGTGTAATGATGGTCACCAGGAGTATTTTTTGCAAAATATCTGCAGGAATAAACGTATTTAGCAGATGGAGCACCCCATACAACGGATAGGTAGGAGCACTACTTGCCGGCACTGCAATGTGCGGCGTAAAAACCATGTCGAGCGTTAAGACATAGCCACGCTTAAGCAGAGGTAGCAGAATAACAACTGCTACCAAAACGTACAAACACAAGGGGGACTTCCATAAAGACCTAAGCTGGAGCTTAGACATGAATATCACCTTCCGAGGCCTTCTTCTTGCGGTGCCACCACTTACGGCGAAGCAATTTGCGCTGCGTAACAATATTTCGAGCACCGATTACATAAGCTACTGCCGCCCCAAACGTAGCCACGCTTATTACCAAACCACCGTAAAAGGTCCTTTGCGGCGCAAATTCGGCCAGAAGCGACAGATTATATGAGCCGTCGGCATTTTGAATACAGGCCGAATGGTGCTTACAGAGAGTATCGACATCGACATACCACCCATTCATAGCTATGTTAGCCTCAAAATGCTCGGCGGCCTTTAGGCCTCTTGGGTGTACACCTGGGCGCCAACTATTGATAGTGCCATTAACTTTGGCATCGTCTATTTCTAAACGCCAACCAGGGTGGTAGGCTTCATTCATAATTAAGTAAAAACCAGTTTTTGCCCCTGTTACCTGTATTTTTTTACGTGTTGGTGATTGTACATCAAAAGCAATCTTTTTAGGTGCCACAACATTGCCTACAGGCTCTGAAATCGTTAACAAACGATTACTGATAGCTGAAATATCCACAAAACGAATATTGTCATAATTGATATGCACACGCTTAGCACTGGCTGAATTAGGTTCAGCCTTAAGTGTAATAATCATACGCGTTGCACCTAATGGCACTTTAATTTCAGTATTATATGTGTGCCATTTGCTACCCTTAACTTCAACGCCTTCTTGCACAGTGGTTCCCGCTGGATCATTGAAGCGTACCGAATACAATGCGTCACTGGCAGACGAACTTGCATAGTCAAAACTCAAACGATAGGTTGAATTTTGGGTGACAGTAATAGGTTTGGTGCTCGTACACGCCGTGTGGCGACGGGCGCTAAGCTGTAAAGATTTGCGGCCATCAGATGCTCGTGTACTGTCTAAACGCATACCAATATCAGGGTTAGCATCGTAAGCGTTACAGTCGCTCACCTGATCTCGCCACAAGCCCTGCTCAAGCGAGGGGTTAGGAACAACATTCGTAAATGGCTTGGTAGCGTCATAGCGAATAACGTTCTTACCTTGGGCGAGCTGCGTTGTTTGGCGAGCAGCATCGATGGCTGGTATGGAGACTTCAGAAGTCATAGCCGACAAGCGGAACTTGTCGTAATTAGTCAGCGCAAATTGGCGACGGGATTGCTCGGGATAGCCATAAAGCTCAAGGCTCACATGTTTAGCTCCGGCCGGTGCCACAATCTTTTTGGTAAAAGTGTGCCAGTTTTTATCTGGCGTGGTCATATCTTGGCGAATTATTGTTTTAGCTGGGTCATCAAAGGTCAATGAATAGCCTGCCTTTTGGCCGCCTATTACTCGGTAATCAAAGCCAAACAAATATGTTTTGCCTGCATCAACCTTCATATTCGACTGGCCAGTGCACGCCGTATGGTTAAAAGCACTCAGCTGCAAAGAGTTTTTATTCATGTTTGATCCGACAGGATCTAATATGATGTTTACCTGACCTTTATCGTCATATGGGTTGCAGTCTTTTACTTGGTCGGTCCATAAGCCGTCAATAAATGATGCATTAGAGATAAGATTAGCCTTGCTCACCTTCCACGCGTCAATTTGTTCCGAGGTATATCCAAGGGTGCTGCTCGTATTGCCACTCGGTAGCTCTACTAAAGCATCTTTGATACCTAAGTAGTACTGCTGCTTTGGCGCAATTTCGGCCTCTCCCAAGGATTCAGTGGGCTCAGCCTGCAGATGCTGCTGGCCGTTAACAGTCAGCGTGCCTTCTTGGGCTGACGAGAATTGCAATATACCGTCTTTAACCTGGTAGTCTACCCGGCGATCACTACTCATGCTCACTACGCTTTGCTGCGGCGCTTCTATTTCTTGGACTGCATGGCTAGCTTGAACGGTGTACTTGTCGTCATTGGCAAAAATACTACTGATGGCCGTTTTACCTGCACGAGTTTTAAGCGAACTGGCAGTTGTTTCGTGGTCTTTAGTGTTTACCACCGATCCCGCAAGTCCCATGAGCATTGTTTCGTTCCCTTGGTACAATCCTGTGCCCGCTGAAATATATGGGCGATATGCTATGTTTTCGTATATGGCCACATCCCTAGTGCCAATATCTACTTTTTTAAGATACGAAACGCTATCCAAGAAATTAGTAAAGTACGGCTTGTCATCGCCATACGAGCCGAAGAAGTCGTCATCGTTTACCGTATCGCGGAGCGGTACAATCACATATTTAACCGATGCATTGCGTAGCAAATCTGCCGAGTAGGGCTGGCTAAACACTGCCGTGGTACTTTGCGCTAAGTCATAGCCAGAACCACTGCCCTTATTAATAGGCAACGCCTTCCAGTCTTGATTTAGAATATCTACTGCACGCACTTTAGGATGTGTATTATCATAAAATCCCCACCAAGAATCACGCGGCACCCAATAGGTACGGAAAAAGTCTGGCTGATCATTAATAAACTTCTTGAGCTTTACATAGTCAGCTGGCATCTGCGCATTTTTAAAAGTATTGCCCAGGCTCGTATTTACTGCCGGTACCAAATTGAGGCCCGCTACAATAAACACACCAGCGATGGCTGCGTAAAATACAAATGGCAAGTGGTGGCTGCGCAGCGTATTACGGTAGTCTTTGAGCCCCAGCAACCCATAGCCTAGCAAGCCAAAATACCCGAAGGCGGTAACAATGTAAAATTTGGAGGCTTCGCGGAACAAAATAAAGCCCGGGAAGTTGTTGTACAGCCACTCATACAGGGTTGCAAATGGCTCGGTAGACTGCTTGGTTAGCAAGAAACCGATGGCTGTGAGCACCAAAAAGAATAAAAGTTGCCTGCGGTACTTATTAGCAAAGACCAAACAAATACAGATAATAATTGGAATAATAAACAGGTAAGCTGGTACGGGCTGAGCCGTAAACGTGCGGTCAATAACCTGCCCCGTCCAACTCCACTTCATCACCGCAAAGGATTGCTGTAAGTTAAATAAGCCGTCGCCGAATAAGCCACGACCGGCGATGTCATCAATGCCCTGTGCGGCCGCCATTTTAGTCGGCAAAAGCCAAAATACATTGGCAAATGCAATAAACAAACCAGCAATACTTATGTGCTTAATATACGAGCGGATACGCACCGGATGCAAACAGATGAACATCACCATATATAAGATGAGCACACAGGCCACAATGTACATGATGCGTACCTCGTAAAAGATACCTACACAGAACATTAAGGCCAAAAGCAACCAGTCACGCAGCGCGTTTACCCTGAGCGCGATATCGAGACGCCAAACAATGTACGGTAAAATGGCGTAAATAATGGCGATTGGAAGGTGGCCGGTCTGTAAAGTAAGGTAATATGCCGTAGTTCCATAAAAAACTGCTGTCACAAAAGCAATTAAATCGTGCTTAAACCAGCGACGACCAACCCAGAAAGGGATAAGAAATCCACCGAGAGCAACAGGCAAAAAGAGTGTTAGTTTGGTAGCGATATCATAGGTTAAGCCAATCTGGGTAATAATTCCCCAGGCTAAACCACGCAGCGGGAAACCTGACATTAAAACATTGGCACTACCAACATTATTAAAAGGCACCCACGTCATCCACGAGCTTACCTGTTCACGAACACTCTCGTCAGGTCGATATTGCCAATCGCCATATTCTAAAATACTGTGGGGGTTAAACCACTGCCAGTGACTAACAATAGCCAGCAGTACAAGAATTGTTGTATACAAAAGCACAGGACGCCTACGAATTGTATCCGCGCCGCGTTGTAGCCATCCTGTTAACTTTTGCTTCACAAGTCTCCTGCTTCTGTTCTTGCTATGATGTTTTCAGTCTATTGTAGATCTTCTTGAACTGAAGTGGCAAACCGACAAGGTTAATTGCGGCAAATACTGCTACTAATGCAGGGATTGCGTTGAATGCAAGGGCCACGGTTGTAATGAAGCCGGTAAAACCACCGTCCCACTTAGCCAACCGGGCGACTGCCGGTGGCAGGCCTTTGGTTGTACTGCGTAAGTTGTCGAGTGATTTTTCTTCGGCAACAGCAAATTTATCAAGATAGGCCGCTACAAACATGCCCACGGTCATAGCGAGCACTAAATAAAAGCCAATCATACTACCACCGCGCAAGTAAAAACCAGCTGACAAACCGAGTAATACACCAATGTCTACCAAGCGGTCGAAGAATGGATCCAAAAAAGCACCTAAGGCCGACTTTTGTCCAGTAAGACTAGCCAGCTGACCATCGGCACAGTCTAAAATTTTACCAAAGTGAAATGGAATCAAACCAAATAGTGCAATAGTCATATTATTAGCGGCAAACATACCGGCTGCGACCATGCTAAAGATAAACGACCAAACGGTCACCTGGTTGGGAGTCATGTGCAGTTTTGCAGCAATAACAGCTAGACGGATAGAAATCTTGCGATAGACATAGATATTGAGATAGCCTTCGTGGCTGCAAGACTTCCAATATACTTCGCGTAGTCGTTCTTTACTAAACTTCATGTCTCACTCCTTATACAGCTGCCATGCGGGCTTTTACTGATTCAAGATCCTCGGGAAAATCAATTTCCTGACAGAATAATTCATCTAACTGTACTGGCTTTAATACAATTTTGCCAGCCAAGGTTAGGTTTTCTAGGGCTTTTTCAAAGTAGTCTTGGTTGCCCACTTGCTCCAGCGCCTCAATAAATGCTGGCAAATCGTGGCGCTTAACAAGATTGATACCCACAGCCTCACCTACGCCATTTTCTACCTGCTTTGAGAGCTCAGCAATTGATCCCTGTTCGTTAAGGGTGTACTTAATTTCTTCGTCACCACATTTTTTGGTGTCCACCAAAGCAGCAGATGTTTCGCTGGCCATTAGTTTTTGCAGCACTTCTGGCCAAAAGTATACGTCGCCATTCATCCACAGCACGTCATCATCAATTTTGCGTAATGCGGTCAATAAGCTCTTGGCAGTGTTGGTTTGTGTATAGGCGTGGTTGTACACAAAACTCAGCTCTGGGAATTTTTCCATAACTAATTCTTTTTTATAACCAACAATGGCAAAGATATTGTCGATGCCAACCTCGGCAGCCAAGCGTTCTACCTGAAAATCCATGATTGTCTTTTCGTCGACCAAGCTCGTAAGTGGTTTAGGAATAAGTGTGCCAAGACGAGTACCCATACCCGCCGCTAAAATAACTGCTTTCATCAAAAACTCCCCTCGACCTAACGAGACTTAACTTTTACTGCCAAAAAACCAAAACCGCCAAAACCAAACTCACAAGTCTTCATAAATAACATGCCAATGCCCAAGATTGGGTTACGGAATAATTTACCTGGGCGTGACAAAAAGATCTTGTAGCGGCTAAATAAACCCGTTTGTGCACCTACCTGCTCGGTTGTTTTATTGGCCTTAAGATACTCGGCGAACTTTTGAGCATAATAGTACTTCTTTTTAAGTGTCGTACCTAGACGCAAGTGGCCTTCGTTGTGCATGATAAATTCTGGCACACGATCGATCTTAGAAATTTTGCCCATGCGCTGCGACAAATCCCAGTCCTCACCACTCACCAAGCTTTCGTTATAGCCGCCAAGCTTTTGGTAAAGATCTTTGCGGTAAAAACGAGCGGCCTCAATCCAATCGATGCCAACGTAAAATGAGCGCTCAAGTCGTTTGCACTGCGCCCAAAAACCCTTGCCAAATGACTCTTCGGGAATTACCACACCGCCAACCTGTTCGCTAGTCTCAGTTTTTTCTACGCAAGCCTCAATCACCTTAGGGCCAAGCTCCATATCGGAATCAATAATAACGACGTATTTACCCTTAGAAATTTCGACACCATAGTTGCGCTGAGCTGATCGCTCTGGCCCGCGTACATGTACATTTGGAGTAAACGTTTTGGCTATATCGACAGTATTGTCTGTAGAGTGATTATCTATCACTATCAGCTCAATCTGTGGGTAGGTTTGGTTTTTGATAGATTCCAAACATGCAGCAAGCGTTGTAGCGCTCTTGTATGTAGGGACAATAATCGAAACTAAAGGTTGGCTCATTTGATTTGTAATGCTTTCTTGAGATCTTTATAACTTTGTTCAAATGTAATGGTCTTACTCCACTCCCAGGCGGCAGTACGCAATTTTTGATAGTCAGCCGTGGGCATAGAAATGAGCTTTGCGATACCTTTAGCTAACTCGGCTGGCTGTGGTTTGGTTACAATGCCGGTTTTGCCATTTTTGACACTGTCACGCAAACCATCAACGTCGTAAACGACTGCAGGTGTTCCCTGGCTGGCAGCTTCGGTTACGATCAAACCCCAACCCTCCTTAATCGAGGTAACTCCAATAAAATGACATCGCTGCATGAGTTCCATTTTCTTTTCGTCACTCACCCGACCCAGACACTCAATGTCTTTTTTATAAGGGCTCTTAGCGATATAGGCCATGACCCGTTCACCATATACGCCAGAGGTGTCGCCGGCCACTTTAAGCTGTAGGTCTGGAATATCTTTTTTGGCCAGCTCAAAGGCCTTAACTTGCTCTAATGTACGCTTCATTTCACGCATAGCACCTAGGCTGAGCATGGTTGGAGCCGTGTATTTTTTAAGTTTTGAGATATCTTTGGCAGCCTGTAAGTGCGTACCTTCCGAGATAAGCTTAATGCGGTCAGGCTTGAAGCCAAATCGCTGTAAATCTTTTTTGGTACTGTCCGAAATCGTAACGGTTGTTACCTTTGGCTTGCTTAACAAGCGTGTAGCCAGTGGCTCAAGAATGTGGTACCCAACATGGCTCATTGGAGCTGGCGTTTCTAAAAACCAAATCTCACGCGCCAACTGATGGTAAAACAAAGCTTGTTGGGCGCTGTCTTTAAAGAATGGACTAAAGTAAGCTGCCGTATTAACGTCTTCGATTACTAAATCAAACTTATTACGTAAATTTTTAACATAGTAACGGAGTGCCACAAAAGGATGTGTATAGCGATTATTGCCGATGCGGATAATTTTGACACCGTCAATAACATCATGCTTGGTTGAGCCCGGATGACGAGCGGTTAGGAGTGTTACTTCATGTCCATCGGCAATCATGCGCTTGGACAATTCATGCATTACGACTTCAGCACCACCTGCTCCGGGATGGGAGGTGTCTTTCCACGATATCCAAAGTATTTTCATGCACTCTTACTTTCGGCATTAGTTTGTGCATTGTATTCACGACGCATAATGTACAGTGGACGGTCAACAACTTCAGCATGGATGTGAGCGATATACAACGCCACTAAGCCTAGGCATGCCAGAATAATGCCCACCATGAAGAGTAATATAACGGCCAGAATAGCTGGGCCAGTAAAATGCATGTTCCATGGATCTTTTAGGATATACTTTTCGAATAGAATAAATACAATTGCCGGACCCGATGTAAGCAAAATAGTTACACCCATATAACCAGCAAAACGCAGGGGCATCATACTATAGGCAGTAAAGCTATTGATAGCCAAGGCAAAGAGCTTGCTTAGCGTATACGACGCCTCACCGTGCAAGCGAACAGGTGCTACAAAATAAACGTAATCACGCGAGAAGCCAAGCCAGTCAATAAGCCCACGGTTAATACGGTTGTGTTCTGTAAGGCGGTTGAACTCGTCTACTACGCAACGGTCCATAAGTCGGTAATCTGTAGCATGAGGAGTGATTTGGGTGTGAGCAATGCGTTGCATAATGCGGTAGAACCAGGCAGATGCAAACTTCTTAAACCAACCCTCTTTTTTGTCGTACTCGCGAACGCCGACAATAATTTCACCACCCTCTTCCCACTTTTTAACAAAGTCGCCAAGCAATGCAGGCGGGTGTTGTAAATCAGCGTCCATTACAATAACGGCTGCGCCACGCGAAGCATGCATACCGGCAGTTACCGCAGGCTCTTTGCCAAAGTTGCGTGAAAGTTCAATCAAACGAATGCGCTTGTCGCTCTTAATAAGACGGCGAATAGCGGCCACTGAATCGTCGCGGCTCCCATCATCTACTAAAATAAACTCAAAGTCGTAAGCCAGGTCGGCCGTTGCCATAGAGAGTGCCTCATGAAGGTGAGGCACATTGGCAGATTCGTTGTGGATTGGGATAACTATAGAAAGTAACTTACGACTTGGCATTCGATTTCCTCTTCTTCAATGCAAAAATTAATCTCCAAAACACAAACATGCCAAGCATGCTCGTACTACCTAACAACAAGCTGTTTACTATCGCGTCCAAAGAATTATGGCTCACGCTTAATAAACACCCCGTCGTTGCGGCACCTAACAAGACAATAACACTTATTTGGTATCGGCGCAAAGCAATATAGTAAGAAATAATTAAGTTAAGAATTGAGATAATAAACATCGCCAAACTTAAGGGGCCAAGCAGGTGCGCAAAAGTTAAATAGTCTTTGCCCATAAGCATCGAAATAATCTGGTCTTCAAAGATTGCAAACACAAGTGTCGCAAGACCGCCCAGCACACCAACCAAAGCGAATGACTTAAGCAAGAACTGGCGATTTTGTTTTGCTGGCTGATGAATACGTACCGACGGAAGCAATACTTGCGCTACGGACGCCGTTAGGAAATAAATCATACGTGCGACGGTAGAAACACCAGCATAGCGACCAGCAGTTTCCGCGTCAAAGAAGTGCTTAACCACAAATATATCGACGCTGGACAGTACAGTCACTGTCAAAGAACCACAGAGCACAAATAGTCCATACTTGGCTTCGGGTTGCAACACCTTCCACTGCGGCCAACTCCAAAACTTTACATTTTCTGGACGAGTAAAACCGAGCTTAAGTGCGCAGTACGCGGCGTAGCCAAAGGCCAAGAACTGAGCGATTACAATACCGAGTACTGCGCCGCCCGTACTCCACCCTAGCCATACCAAGAATGTCGAAAAAGCAATCTTGCCCGCTGCGCCAATAAGGTTGGCAATCGAAACTGCGCCAAATTTTTTGTGCCCACGCAAAAAGGCGCTGCGGAATGTGAGCGGCACAGAGGCGACTAAGGCGATCATGAGAATAATAAATGGCCAAACCGAGGTGAACTGAAAAAAGCTCCGCAGCTTCCAGCCAAAAGCCATAACAATCATCAGCAATACGAGTGACAATAGCAACGCTACTTTCTCGAGCTCATATACTACACGATTTTTTTGAGCCTCATCTTCGTAATTAGCGACAACATTTACCGTAACTTGGCTCAGCACAATCAAAAAGATTGTCATCTGTAAAAAGAGTGACACCAACGCCTGTACTTCACCATATGCTTCAACATCAAGCAGCCGGCCCAAGATTGGGTAATATGCATAGTTGAGCACACCGACAGCAACGGCCCCGAAGAGTGATACGACATTGTGCCGCAGGAAAGAACTGGTTCGTATGATACCAAGGAATTTCCGGAACATTTATATACCCTACCAAATCCTCGGGATAATCTCCAGAAAAATATACACAAGTCCTGTGTAATTCCGTGGAAAACTACGCTTTTTCCAGAGAGAGTGGCCGTATATGATTTAATAAATAAAAAGAGCCTGTCACAACTACAACCTGTTGTGGCATTTCCAACAACTGTTCAAAAGCCAAAGCTGGATCCGGGTTTGCTTGCACGGAATGAAAGCCTGCCGTCTTGGCATAGGCCGCCACAATCTCTGAGGCGACACTTATATAAGGCGCATCTCTTGGCCCACCAAACTCTGTTACGACCAGCTCATTAATATGTGGACGCAAAATATTCAAACAGCTCTCGACACGCTCCAGCGCGTCTGACTTATCAACAAAGGCGACTAAGGCTGCAACTTCTTGATGTGGATACTGTTCAGCCACTCCCTTAATGAGCGCATCTATTTTTTGTTCGTTGTGTGCCCCGTCTAAGATAACCGTCTTGTTGCCCACTTTGCATACCTCCATACGCCCAGGAATGTGCACACGCGATGCTTGTAGTCGCTGTTCAGAAGTAAGCTGTTGCTCTCGCCGCTGCAGTACAATGGCAACAGCAGCTACCGCCAACGAAAAATTACGTCGTTGGAATTTTGGCAAATGGCCTAACGATTCGATATCGCTGTCATCTAAGATATGCAGCTGCGCCTGCTTTAAGCGCGCTCGCTGTTGCACTGAATTCATAATTTCTGTTGACTGGCGGAACATACACACCTCGTTAAGATGCTGAATAATGCCCGCTTTTTGCTCGGATATCTCGGCCAATGTGCTTCCTAAAATAGACATATGATCAAAACCTATGTCCGTAATGAGACACACTTTGTCCTTACGCTCGATAACGTTCGTCATATCAAGTAAGCCACCGATACCAACTTCAACTACTGCATAGTCAACCCTTTTAACGGCGAATTCCCAAAATGCAAAAGCAATCATTACTTCAAAGTAGGTCGGTGTTAAGCCAGACCGGTCTACAAGGTGTAAAAAGTGTTCTAAGTCAGCACAAAATGTGGCTTCATCTAATGGCGCACCGTTAATCTGGACTCTATCGGTGATGTCTACCACATGTGGTGAAACCGTCAACCCCACCGAATAACCAGCGGATTGTAGCAAGGCCGAGGCATAGTAGGCAGTTGAGGTTTTGCCCGATGTACCCGCCACATGAATAATGTGTAGTGAGTTCTGTGGGTCACCAACTACCGACAAGAGCTGCCGCATATGATCGAGGCTGTAAGCTTGGCCCTTTGGTCGGCTTTGAACATAGTAACGCTCGAGGGCGAGCCGCGCGTCTGCTAGGGTCTTAATCTGCATATTCTTATTGTATCTCTAAGCAGGCCAAAAAAGCATTACCATATAACAAATTTGCGAACATTCTGGTACTTTTGCCAACCATCAATCAGAGCAGATTGCACCGTATTAGGCAAGCCTGGAGGCATAGAATCAGGCTGGCGAAGCTCCCAGGTTTGCAGATGCGAGTACTCTTCCCCACTAGGTCCACAGGCAATCGTATCGTAGTCCTTAGGCTGAGGGATGTGCGTAAATCCAACGCTCGCATAGGCTTTGAGTATAGTCGTATCGGTATCCATAATATCGGCCTGCACTGCAGCGATGCCGAGATGCTCTTGGGCGTATGCGGCCACTCTTACCACTGCCGACAGAGCTACTTCTGCCAAGCTACGAGCCTTAGGTTCAAAAATGTGCACCTTCATTTCGGCAGCCAGCGGATCAGCAGTATGAAGGCCAACATGCCCCACTAATTGGTTGCGCCGATCGTGAGTTGTCAAAAACAAGCCGCCCTGCGCAAACCCAGCAATATCCAATGTGTTTACCATGGCTTGTGGAGAGCTATACATCCCTGGTACAACCGGTTGGGTCTCGGTTAGCGGATCACGGAATTCGACATGAGGAAAAGTGCGTGCAACATCAGCGGTTAGAGGCCAAAATCGCTCTAAATCTTGAGGACTAAAGCCCACGATCTCCATTTTAAGAGGATCATTATGGGCGCCGACAAATAAAGCAGGAAGCTGTTCAAACTGTGGGTTAGACATAGATCAGATTACTATAGCAGCTGATATATCGTCGGAAAAGACGTAATCATTACATAACACGCGAATCGTAGGCCCAATGCAAAATTGCCTGGCGTTGGCGTGGCCTGCAATGAATATCGCCCTTCTGGCAGTTATTTTGCAGCTGCGCTATATGCCTGCGAATAGCTTTCCAGCGCTTTATCTGCCGCGAGTCTTCTGTGGGGATGCGACGCCCCATATAGTATCGGCAGTACCACAAAAACCAGCCATGTGGATCTTCAAAATAAATCCAACCTTTTTGTTGCCACACTTTAAGCGGTTGACTGGCATTAATCTTAAAATAATTGAGCTCTTTTTGGGCGCCCTTTGGCGATAACACTACCCCATCAAACCAATCTGCTGGAAATTCCTTAGGCACTGCGTTAAAGTAGTCGCCGCCAAATATCCCTAATTGCAGCATCTGCTTGGGTGTTAGCTCTGGCATAAAATCAACGGCAAAATTTTTGCCGATCGGCTCTGTTAATGTGTACGAATACCCTGTCTGATATGCTTCGTCAACCACAACTTTCTTCATAACTTTATTTTCGCACATACCGCCCTTATATGCATATTGTGATATAGCGGCTGTATACCTTTAACTAGACGCAGCTAAAGCTACATCATATAATCATACTCTTGAAAAACCCTACAGAATCCGCTCCAATCCATAGCGATAGGCTTTTGATCAAACCCTGTGACTTGCCCCCGCCATACGTTATTTTAGGCATGCCAGAAGTTATGAATGCCATGGGCCATGCAAATGTCTGCAATGGCCGAAGCTCACTCGGTCGCTATCAGTTCTTTGCCGATGAGGTGCAGTCGATGGCATGTGCACGATACGATAACGACCTATCAGCGCATGCTTATGACGGCATTCCCTTAACTTCTGCACTGGAACAAAGAATCAGTGTGCGTTTGGCAGCCAATTTACTAAAACCAAAAGAACATGCTTTGTTAACTTTTGGCGAGGTAAGCAGTGCCCGACTCGTATGCGCATCCCTTGCGCATTTACGAGCCTCCCCGAGTCGCGCCATCGAAACACTCCAGGAAGCTCAAAAACTACAGATTGCGACATATGCGATTTCTGGCATAGGCGTTGCGGGTGGCATACACGAAGTGCGGGCCACTATTTCAAGCCGCGCAGGCGATAAACAGGGCACTGGCAGCGTGAGCCATTACAACAAGCGCGGCGCAAGTGGTTTGGCGTTGGTACAGGCACTTGCCGACTATCATCGCATTGATATCCAAGAAATTCCTCCATATAAGCAAACGGTAGTCGAACCCCAAAAAGCGCTCGAGCAGCATATTAAGGAGTTTGGCGGGCCAGCAATTTCCTCACAGCAGTTTCGAACTGAAACACTAGGCATCATCAAACATCGCTATCAGCACGAATTTGAAGACAGGTTATTTTATTTTAAACCCATTGAAGCTCTCAAGCAGCTGTACAGCCAGACGCCAAAGTGGACAGTTACCCAGGATATTATGGGGTGGCATTGTTCGGGCCTAATCATTCCGCGCTACGACCAAGCAGGCGCCCGCGACGAGTACTCACTCAGTACTCGTGGACCAAATAAGCAGGCGGCGCAAGCTGCGGCCGCCCGACTTGTACTAAATCATCTCGGCGCCACTGATAAAAAAGCCCTTGCTAAGAGATAGTGTGCTGACCGTGGCCGAATAATTGATCGTACACTGCCCGCTTATCGTCAGCAGTTGCCAGATAAATACCTTGAGCATCTAAGTGATGTTTCTGTTCAGCTGACAATTGTGCTGAACTCGCAAAAATATTGAGAATTTCGCTATTATCGTCATCTGCTGCAATACGATTTATCGAGATCTTTGAGCACAGCGCACAAATGTGGATAAGCGTTATTTCACCATACATCTGGCTGCTCTCGATTCTAAAAGTTAAGCCTACAGGTTTCATGCCACCGTGACATTCTGCGCGGCGATCTCCTTTTTTAATATCAACATGCCGTGACCATAGACACAGGTTGCAATGGTTACGATTAGCCGTACCCATGTATTCATTAATCACCACCCAGCGTTTGCAGTGTGAACATTTAAAGCCACCTCCCTGCTCTTGGCGTATCTTACGTGTTGTTAAGCGTTCAGTATTATGACCATATCGAATAGACCGTTTACGAGATCGTTTCATATTTTTCTCCAACAAAAAACCAGCCGAAGTGGCTGGCCGCGAGCTGGATAGCTATGAAACTAGACTATTTTGACATTAGTAATAAACAAAGATTGCGGTCAGCCGTAATCTGCCCCTGTCGTGGGGCCAAAACTTGTGCCGGTCGTGTTGTCCGTGTCTTACTATTCATATGTTGTCATATTATACACGGTTTAACAGATATAGCAATACATATTTAATTGAGTGACAGCTGGACACATGGGGGTGGAATAACTAAAAAGCCATTTGTACAATATCTCCACAGATAACAAGGTGCTATATTATGCGGATGTCTGAGATCCCCCAATATGCAGGTCGATTGCTTGAAGCTCCGTCTGAGATCCCCGAGCATGTCCTGTGCAGTATGCCAAAAGTCGCTAATCTATTGGGCTTTCCCGATGCAAGTGACGGTGTTTTAAACATTGGTAACATAGAAATTCGTACACCCCACGAAGAAGCTGTGAGCTCCCAGTCTTATGTGCCTACATTACTAGAAATCCAAGATAGACAGCGGTATCTGCCATCGAACTTAGCTCGTGATTTAGCCACAAAAATTGCCTGCGGCTCCCTTGGGGCGCATGAGCATGCTGTTATGGCTTTTGGCTTTAAAAATACTCAACAATTGCGCGAATTAAGCATGCCTTTACTTAAGGACAATTGGCGGTTTGCCCTCGATAGCCTTAAATTTGCAGCTAAGCATGGATTTGTTACCCGCAAAGAGACTTATTACAAAAAGGAACGTACGCAAAAATTCCTCTGGAAGGGCGTTATGGTAACAAAGACTCAGCAAGACTCATACAGCGGCGTTGTAGCTGATCTATGCAAGATTAACCTCGAAGCCGTGCCCGAGCAAGGCAGCACGCCACTTGCGCCATCGTTAGCACACCGACAGTATGTAGAGCAATATGGCGGTCTTCTACTCGGCGATGCCGACCCGCAAAGTATCCGTGATGAATTAAAGCGACGCTACGAACAAGATTTGCAAGGCAGAATTTACTACCCAGATCCGCTCCATGCTCTGGCCAGCATATATAAGGGTGGTCGTAGCTGGCTCAGCCGAAAAGACGCTTGGCGTGATGTTAAAGCCAAATATAATCCTGCCTTGTCCAAAAAAGAGCGCAGGACCTTGCCAATACACTGCAAAAGGGGCGGCCCATATATACTCGAGACAGTTGGTATTACAGCTAAAGCCGCACATCAAGCTGGCGCTCGGTTAATTCTAGATCACATTGGCGCTACAAATCTTAAACTTCTTGTGTAGCGTTCACTTTGCCTATCATAGGCAGCAGTGCTTGATGCAATAATTCTCGTGTTTTATTTGCTACGCGCGCGCATAAAACTCATAACCAAAAAGCCCACTCCCGTTCCAATAACAGATCCCGCACCTGGATTGTCAAATGCCAAACCAAGGCCAACGCCCAAAATCATACAGCCCAAAAAGGCCGAACCACTAGCCGCATAAGTATTTGTATTTTTTGCCATAAGTTTTCCTTTTATATTCTTTAAGCTTATTATAAGATACCCCTCGGCTTGATACTAGTAAAAAGCCACTAAAAAACACCCCTTCTCGTGCTGGGGTGTTTTTTAGTGGTAGTGCCCTAAGGCTGTCTTCTACAGCTGTGGGTTGGTAGCAATTGTATACGGATCCCCATATACGCTCCATTTAAGTGGAGGGTTTAGGTTGAGGTTACCCGCCTTCAAGAATACGCGCTGAGCATTTTCGATACGGCTCACATCTTCGTGCGCAGCCTCGGCTTTCATTGCTTTATTGCGAGCATCCATAAATGCGTTGAGATAGGTTGTTTCGTTGCCGCCCTGAGCAGGTGTTTTAGCTGTTTTTAAAGCCGCGGCGCGAATACCGCCAAAGCTGCTAGAGTCGTTACCTGGGCCATGCACAACCATAGCATCGTAGTAAATAAACTGACCAAGTGCGTGCAAACCATCGCTTATACCCTGGTTAACAGCTGGATTAAAGTAAGCACGGTCACGTTCGTCATTCTGTGCTTTTTGGAATTTAGTATCTTTGGCGGCAGTTTTCCAGTCTTTGGTGAAGTTAGGGTCAAGACCAGCGTGAGTTGGATTAAAGGAGCCTATCTTTTTAAGAGCTGGCAGGTACTTAGAAAGCACATTAGTTGGCTGAATTTTAGTGTAGTACTCTACAAGCGGCACCATGTCACCACAACCCGTACAGAACCCTATAATACCAGCTGTATAACCTCGGCTATCACCAATGTCTTCGATGTAGCCGTATTGGCTCTTCCAGCTAAGACTAGAATTTTCAGCGCTCGATACAAGCTGCATGGCAATTTCTTTTTTAGTAGGATCAAATAAACTTACCGATGTACTGCTGCCCGATCCAGGATTCTGTGGATTACTCGGTGTTGTTGTTCCACCGCCGCTCCCCGAACCAGATCCAGTACCAGGATTAGTTGTACCCCCGCCAGAGCCACCAGTTGCAGGTGCCTTAATTGTCCACTTTTGCGCCACTGTATTATTGCATGGCCACATCCAAATTTGCGTACCATTAGCCGTACCAGCATACTTGTCGTCTAAACACAGTCCTGAGTTTGGATTTACGATTGAGCCATTGGCATTAACTTTCCACACCTGAGCAACAGTGCCATTACAGGTATATAACTGTGCGACTGTTTTAGGCTCCTTGCTTGCACCTTTTACATCAAGACAAAATCCATTAGCATTTACAATAGTACCGCTATCGGTGTACTTCCACTGCTGAGCTGCTGTGCCGTTGCAGTTGTATAGCTGAATCTTATTACGAATAGTTGCATGGTTGCCGGCGTTATCCAAACACTTATCAGCGGCAACTGCCGACATAAATGCACCGTCACGCGATGCTGCATGTGTTAAATAAGTAGCCAGCACGCCTCCTACAATGGCAAAAGCCGCAAAAACAATCAGGAGCATTGTGTTGCGCTGCCAAAAGCTTTGCGATGTTGCTCCACTACTTACGACTGCAGATTTCTTTTTGGTCGTACTGCCCGGCTTTTTGGCCGTACGACTTTTTGTTGTTTTTGTTTGAGGCATTTTAAGTAATCCTTATGCTTATTTTTTAATTGTACGCATAAAGTCCTGAGTGTTGCAAGTTTTACGTTAAGGTTGTTACTTTTCTTACACGCAACTTCGGTGGTCTAACGCCTTGCCGACATGCGGTTGCGATAAAGCATTACCATGACACCGTTAATAATTACGGTCAAAATAGCAGTAATGATGTTGCCAGCAAAATTAGAAGAATTTGCTGCGGAGTCAGACAAAGACCCGCCACTTGCTATAGCTATAAGAAGGTAAATTCCAAGAGAAAGGAGTACGCCCTTAACAACAAACCAATAACCACCAAGGCTCAATAAGTGTTGGCTGCGCCGTAGAAGTTGCTTAATAGGCATGCTCGGCTCAAATATTGCCACATAAGGTACAAGCGCAAATAAAACAAAAGCAGTAATCATCCAGATAATAGCCAAGATAGACAGAATTGGAATCAAGACTAACATTACCATGCCGCCATCAGATGTCATATTAAAGAAATAAAGCAACGGCACGCCAATCACGACAAAAATAGGCCATGTAGCAACAACAAGCATAAATAAGTTTGCAATAATGATTCGTTTTGCACGCCTAAAAGCCGTAAGAAGTACCGATTTCAAAGAGGTGTGTTTGTGGTCGTCCACATCATAAAGCGGCAATGAGGTTGATGCCATAATAAATGCCGTCATTATGGCATACCATAGGGTTAGCCCGACGCCTACACCTACTATCATTGCAATCGTACTCACCGAACCGACATGCCAGGGCAAAGCCCAAGCCAGCACCAACAAAATGGTGCTCGAAAGTTGTGCAAGAATGCAACTTATTACCGTGACCAATAAAAACGTTTTGAGGTTGCCGCGCGCAGCAATAAAAAAGTCCTTTATCGCCTGTCGAATTGTGTATTTTGGCGGTCGATCATTAATGATGGGAGTTGGCTGCTGTGCATGGCTAGGCTGCGTTTCCTGATTGGACTGAGCGATACCCTGCATTGATTGCCCAGGCTGTTGTGAGGCTAGTTGTGGGGCGCCAATAAGCTCAGATACTGCACTGGGCTGCGATGGAGCCGATTGTGGGGCTAATGCCGTCCATATGGCATGGTCAACAAGCTCCGCCTGCCAGTTGTGCTGCAGTAAATTTGTACGAATATGCTCCAAAGGCACTCCTTGTTGTACATGGCGCTTGATATAACTAACAAGTTCGGTAAACTGATCATTCATGGGTAACAAGACTCCGGCTTAGGCACATTAATAAGATAAGTAGCCATAAGTGCCTACCTTTGACAGAACATTATACCTATGTTGCAGCCTATGTACAGCTTTTACTTGGCAATCATGCGTGCCAAATGTTAATACGTCAATCTAGAGTCGCAGTTGTTGACCACATATAAATGATGCGGCCAGCATTGAGATATTCGTATACTTATCAGGATTATAGTTGAGAGTGTTCTGTAGTTCAGACATAGCCTTGCTGCGTAAGGTTGCATTTGTTGGATCTAGAGCAAGCTGTAGCAAAGTGTCGTTAGGTTGGTCGCTCAACACCGCCTCGGCAACTGCCGGCTTATATCCGGCGAGTGCCAATCCGTACATTAACTGTACGTTTTTGGGCATATCACTGCGACGACGCCTAAAGATATCTTCGGTTATTTTAGGGTGTGTTGCCGCCGCCCGTATACTTGTTGCCATGGTTGCGGTAAATATAAAATCTTTGGTTATGGCGTCGAGTGTTTTTGTATTAATCATCTCTTGTACAAAATCCGGATAATTATGAAGTAAGTTGAGCAAAGTCCAACCAAAGGTACGGGGGTTTAAATTCCACATATCTTTATTTTGCTTGAGCTCCTGCATAAGAACCTTTGGATTCTTATACGCTAAAGCAGGAGCAGCGGCTGGTGCTTCTTCTAGACCAAGATCGTGCAGAATAGTCGCCGCGTTCTTACTCGTGGGATTCAAAGCCAGTGCAACAGCATCGTCAAGTCCACGTGCAGTTGTGCTAGCACCGACATACGAGTCCATGCTGGCAACTTTAGCTGGCCGTAAGCGTGCCAAGGCACAGCCCAGTACTGCTCGGTTTGCCGCGCGTACATCATTCGCACGCGTTGCAAGACCAACCTCAACTGTTTTATCTTCCCAGTCTTCACTGAGCAAAACTTCTGTAAGGGCGTCGGTTTTCACATCGACCAACGACGCAGCCGCCCAGGCATGCGGGTCAGCAAGTGACAAACCATTAACTTCTTTGCTATTAGGGTAGCCTTGGGATTCCATCCATAGCCACAGCGCATAGCCAGCATCCGGATCATACTGGCCAAGTGGGCCAACAACATCGATCATTTGGGACACGTATCCCCAAGCCTTTAGCTTCTCCAGGGCTATGTCTACCACCTGGTTAACTGACTCACGAACAGCAGCCTTTTCGGCCGTACTCCGCTCTGGAAGCGCCGGGGCCTTAGCAGAAAATGCAGCAGCCAGTCGTTGTTCGTATGTTTTGGGAACTTCGGGTGATCGTGCTGGCCTTGGGGCACCTTTAGGAGTATCTTGTCTGTTTAATAGCCAAGCCATGCTTGTACCGCCAACTGCTACAGAGGTAATTCCAGCCAATAACCCGCGACGACTCAGGTGTTTTTTGCTATCTGTAGCAGGTATAGTATAGCGTTCTGATAAACTTGTCACATATTCGACAGCTTCATCTCCAAGCGGCAAACGCCAAGTTTTTGCTCCACCAGTATCTATAACCTGAGTATTCTTTGCCTGTTTAGTCGCCGTACGAGCTACGCATTCAGTGACCGTATCACCAAACTCTGTCATGGAGCCAAAACGGTCCATGACACTCTTACTCATAGCTCTAGCCACTACTTGTTGCACTGCTTCGCCCAGAATATCAACGGCACCGGTAGGCGTACGCAGCTCACGAATAGGTACCGGCTGATGCAAGTGCGCATGCATCAACGCCTGCTGATCACCGTCAAACTCTTTAAAGGGCGGGATGCCTGTTAAAATGTGCATTCCACTCGCAGCAGTCATATACTGATCATGCCGAAAAAGCGCGCCGTTCTCATAAAACTGGCGTGGATCAGCATATAAAACGGTACCGGCACCAATATGCGTCTGCGTTATCGAAAGTGGATGGTCATAGCCACGCCTGGCGATGCCATAATCGCTCAGTTTAACTTGCAGCGGCAAGTCTGGCCGGTCTTGTCTAAATAGCAACGCGTTAGCAGGCTTAATATCTCTATGCACTATTCCACCCGGCTGGCGCGTGCCATCCGGCCGTTCACCATGCGTGTGCGCTACACCCGCAATCATATCGAGCAAATACTGGATAGCCACACGAGTTGGCAGTCTTCCCTGCTCAGTACGACTAGCGTAGGCCATTTCGTCTGCTACATTGCCTAGGGCGCGGTCCATAACAGAAAAGAGGTACTTCTGAGGACGTATCCCAGCCGTGCGCTCAGCTACAGTGAGTCGTGACTCGAAGCTTGCCGCAAACTGCACCTTAACCACATTGGGATGTTCGCCAAGAGCATGCATGGCGTTTACCTCACCAGTAAACAGTTCGGTGGTTAAATGATCGGGGGCCTCGATGATTTTAATTGCCAGTGGCCATGAGGCTTGATTTTGTTTATGGCCAGCAAACACCTCGGCTTGGCCGCCGCCACCCAAGCGTTCGCCTACTTCATATCCACCGGGTGCTACTGCATTAAAGTGCTCAGATGCATTATTCAAGTCGCTTCTCCTCTTTTTGCCAATCTCTATCCTTACACAACCGCACTTGATGCGCAACAAACTCACCAACTACATATAGGCTGGTGTAAAAATTAAAGCTTAACAAGATTACGGTAGCAAAAGTACGCCGCTTTTAGATACGAGCGGTTCGGTGCACATACTACGATTAAAACAGCACGGACGTTTAAGGCCATTCTTAAGTTTAGATAAGGCTACTTCAATGTGATGTTTACGCGTTTCTTCGTTATTTGTAGCGCGAATCCAACGGATCCAATCCCAGCGTGCCATTGGCGTACCTGCATGCCACAAAGCTGCGGCCTCTGCATCCTTTTGCAACGCTGCTGCGATATCTTCAGGCACTTCTGGTTCAGGCCAATCTTTAGAAGACTGGATTGCCAAACTAACCAAACCACCCTCATCCACACCAATCGCCTGATGCATGACCTTATCTACTTTTAGCCAATGGCTGCCTCGACCATCTGGTTCAAGTGCAGTTTTAAAATGAAAATCGTTAATAGTGCCCTCTACCAAGGCCATGCCCCGAGAGGGCAATTGAGCGCTCGCCTCTTTTGGCAGCAAAACAAGATAAAATGGACCAATTTTGAGTAACTTTGTCGTAAAATCAATTGTTGACACGCTTACTCTCCTTACCTATATGATTTTACTTCATAATAACAGACTGAAAAGCCTCCATGCATCTTGGAACTTATCTCCGAGAAGGGAGCTCGCCCATGCCATGGATTAGCTGTTTGATAAACGCACCATAAATGGCTAACGTCGGCTGACCATCTTTGCCTCGAACGACGTCAAAGATAATACGAGTAGCGTCGGCAATAGGGCCCTTGGCAAGATCGGGCGTACCCTGAAGCTTAAGGCGGCTGGGCTTGCGCCTTCGGTTGGGAGCGTCACTCTCCAGACGATAGGTAACTTCCTGTAACTTGCTGACGCGTGTTTTGTCATACGGTGGTGTTATCAGATGGCCAAGGGCAGCGCGGAATAATGGCTCCAGGCTCTTATCGCCTTGGTGTTTTTTGGCATATTCGGCTAAATTAGACTGCTCAAATAGCTCATCTAAGCTATCTACGTCCACAAGTTCAAATACACCCTTTGCCGCCGCACGGCCAAAAATAGCCAATGAACTGATTTCGGTGCTAGCCACAACACTTTCATGATCTTGAGTCTTTGAACTAACAGTCAGTTTAGCCGCACTCATCTTGCCCGCCCGGCGGCCATTAATCTGAGCCCCTTTTACTGCTGGCAAACGGCCCTCGCGCATATATGGTTCGAGAGAGGAGCGCAGTTCCAGCCACTTCTTGCGGGCTTGATCACGGCCATAAGCCTGCAGCCCCGTCTGCATTTCAGCAGGCCATTTATCTACATGCTTTGACATACGCGCGGCGAGCTCGTCGTCGTCTACGCCCTCCTTGTCTAGCACTAGTCCAGCCAGCCGCACACCACTTATAAAAGCACCGGTTTCTTTACCCTTGTAGTTAGTAGTGCCCTCGAGCTGAGCCGTAAAAAAATCGCCCGCATATGCAGCAGCCGGTACAACATGATGCTCCATGGCCGCATAAAGCATGTTTTTGGTCTCTCCCTCCTGAAGTACGTGAGTAGCGATTATCTCCAAAAAACCCGGATATTCATCTATGGTCATATCCTCAGCCATATGTTGCACTCGAGCCATAAAGACAGGCCCAACTCGTTGGTCGGCGAGTAGCTCATTCGTGCAAGCCAGCACTTCGTCTCGAGCCATAAAGGCCTTCACGTAGTTACGTGATGTATCCGTGCAAACTAATTCCATCGTTGGCGACCGGTGGGGGAAATTTCTAATCATGTTTCGCATTTCTGGCATTACGGCGTACTCGTATAGCGGGTCAACCATGGCCATCCTAGCAGCAAACGGTGTATTGGCCCTGTCAGCCATTAAGCCGTTCAATTTCGTATAATAATCATGACCCTTGTTCTTAGGTATACCCATGACAACATTCCTGTTGTACATGTTTTCTGTCTTTTCTCGCTGCCTACGCGCTTGGCGCGATTCGTTGAGCGTCACAGGTAACAGCGGTATCTCACTCAGTTGCTGCTGATCGTTCCTAATTTGTTTCCATGCCTCTGCGGAGTGCTGAAACACTTGCTTATTATCTTCAAAGAAATAATCAATCCGAACAGCTGGTTCTAGCGTTTCATCACGCCAACGAGCCTCAGGCTCTTCAGGAAAACTAACGCATAGCTTTTCGTCATTAGCTACCGCATCACGGTCAATTAAAATAAGTTGGCCTTCACGGAGTACCATTACTTTTGGCGAAAGAGGTAGTTGAGCCTCTGCTTTTTCTGGGGTGCTACCTGGTATTTCTGCAGTCATAAGCAAAAACTATACGCATATGGCGACTGTTAGCCAAGAGATAAGAAAAACATCACTTTGGTGAACTGTTTATGTAGATAACCTTAAGCAAAATGTGCACTGCAAAACGCCCTATGTCATATACTTTAGATTAGTAGCTAAAAGGATTATTTTATGTCTCCTGCAATAAAAGATCGTGTGCAATCAATACAAGCATTTGTTAAAAATAACGCGCTTGTAGTGAGCTTTGTGACTATTTTTGCACTATGCGGTGTGCTTGCCCTGGTACTTACGCGCGCGGCCACAGGAAGCGTTGCCATTGTGGGCATAGGCAAGATGTGCCTCGATAATAATCGGAACCTTAAGGCTAACGGTAATCGGATTCAATTGTATACGTGCAATGGCACCAGCGCTCAAAAATGGACCATCAAGGCTAATAACACCATTGTTAATGACAATGGCTATTGTTTGGACGTTAAAGGTGCGGGCAAAACGCCCGAAACGCTTGTTCAGCTTTATACCTGTAACAATACTGTTGCTCAGGTATGGAAGATCAACAAGCAGCAACACACCATTGTTAATCCCAATTCAGGGCTCTGTCTGGATGATAAATATGCCAAAACTTCTAATGGCAACCAGATTTGGGTATATGGCTGCAATGGCACAAATGCTCAAAGGTGGGATGCAGCCGAACCAGCCAATACCGAGCCCACACCCCCGAAACCGACGCCAGCGCCAACTCCTACCAATCCACAAATTCCTGCACCAACCAACCCGCAAACTCCAGATAATAGCGCCCCCTTGGGCGTTGCTGGCAACTGGAAGTTAGTGTTTAACGACGACTTCACTAAAGATACCGTGATTAACCAGTCACTCTGGTCGCAAACTTCACCTGCAGAATCACAATGCGGCCAAGGAAACCACCCTAACGGCCAAGCCGAATGGAATCAAGGCTACATAAACAATACCCTTAATAGTATTGATGGATTGGTTATTACTGCCCTGCGTCAAACAGTCAAAAAATGTAATGACACCTTTACGTGGACTGGTGGACTATTGGCATCTAAGCAATCCTTTAAACCTGGTAGTGTTATCGAACAAAAGTTTCAATTTCCTAAAAACGTACCCGTAGGCGGCTGGGCCAGTTTTTGGACCTGGTGTGCTGACGGGTCAAATGGCTGCGAAGTAGATGTATATGAAGCTTGGCCACCGAATAGCAACGGCAATAGTACCGTTACGGCCTCTAACCACATCGGCGTGGGCAATTTTGGCGGTGCCTCTGCATACGTTTCGGTTGGCGACTGGCATATTATGAGCGCTGTTATAGGCACTAACACGGTTGCTTGGTACCTTGATGGAAAGCAGATTGGCAGCGCCAGCCAGCGCACTGCTCAGCGCAACTTTAACGTTATTATCGATAATGCCGTCTGTGATGGCAGTACCTGTCCAGCTCCAGCCGCAGGCACTAAAAAGATTACCCAAAACGTTGCCTACGTTCGTGTTTGGGAGCCTGCCCGCTAAAATCGAGTTAAATATAGGCTGGTAAACATTTTGGACAAAAGCTTGCTAGCGATTGCCTAAGCGGTTGGCAGAATGTCTGTACCCCAATGTCGAAGTGCAAAGCCGTGCGCCTTCCATTCCTCTTTATCTACAAGCCACCGTGCCTCCAAGGGCATAGTGGCCCCCACGGATGCCGCCATCCCAACTGCCGTTGTGGCCGAAAGGCCAACATCGAGCAACGTTCGTGCGGGTGAGCTCTGTATATCTTGAGTAGCAACATAGGCGCCAATAGCCGCCCCTACTAAACCCCAGCCCGCATAGCCTATGCGGCGTACTCGTTGCTGCACCTGTTTATCATGGTATGCGATTATCTCAGGAGCTGTGCCAGCAAAATCTGCATGCATATGTCCTGCTTCGTGGAGTAATGCAAACTTAAGACCAATTCGGCTGGGCTTGGCATTGGGCGAAATATAATAATTAAGTGCTCTCTTTTGTAACTGCAGGTGATGGCCATCTGTGGTCGTTATTTCTTGGCCAGCGGTATCTTTAGTGTATGAACCGAGTGCAATTCGACTTCCGCCAGGATGAAAGACTATATCAAAATCGTAAGCCTCAGCAGGCGTGGCACCCGCCCTTATCATAAGGTCGCCTATCGGACGCGGATCGATCTGCAATTGTTGCTGATGCAGATTCATACCTTCGGCAAAAAGCACACGCGGGGTTGGTAATTCGGTCATAGACGTCCTTTATTAAAAAATGAGCCATAAAGACTCAAGTATATATGCAATTGGGATGTGGTACACCCGGCAGGATTCGAACCTGCGACCCCTTGGTTCGAAGCCAAGTACTCTAATCCGCTGAGCTACGGGTGCATATCTTGCTAACAGAGTACCAAATAGCGCCCCTAATGCCAAGCATAAGCACCTAACCAGGGGCGCAGACACGTTTAATCTAGTTTCGCGAAGGCAATTTACTCATGCCATCAATCTGTTGTTTGTGAAAAGCGCCATATATAAGAAGTGTTCGCTTGCCTTCTAGGGTCACGACATCAAAAATGACACGAGTTGCGTTGGCAATGTCACCCTTTTTGACGGCAGGGAAACTCTGTGGCTTAAAGCGATACGGTCTGCGGGTACCATTGCGAGGATCGCCCTCTACTTCGTACTCCACATTCTTAAGGCGCTCTACGCATGACCTGTCGTATGGATTTTTCACAAGGTGTTCAAGAGCTGCCTTAAATAGGTCTGGTAGTGTTGGGTCTTCGGCATGTTCACGTGCATATTCGGCTAGGCTAGACAATTCGTACAGCTCTTCGAGAGAGTCAACCGTCTCCACACTAAACTTATCCCGCTTAATCCTAGGTCCGACTACACCAAAGCTCGTAATCTCTTGTGGCGCGATAACCTGTTCATGGTCTTGGTCTTTAGGCCCCATATTTAATGTTACGGCTCGTCTACGTTTGCCGCCTCCGGCACCTGCGTGCGGTGATAACTGCGTAGAGTGTTCGATACCTTTGGCCAAAGGTAAACGCCCCTGACGCATATATGGCTCTAGTACTTCCCGTAATGCAATCCAACGCTCGTGCGTTTTTAATCGGGCAAATGCGTCTAAGCCGTTCTGAAGATCTGTTGGCCATTCACTCACACGTTCTGCTAGACGGCTTTTTATATTTTCAGGGTCAGCATTGTACTCTTGCTCAACAATAGAGCTCATTAAACGAATAACACCGGTGATGGCATTGATTTCCTTGCCCTTGGAGCTATCTGGGTCAGAAAGCTGTCTGTCTAGGTACTCTCGAGAATGAACTTTGGGCTCAGGGGCTGTTCTAACTACAGCTTGATGTAGGTGATTCTGGGTATCACCAGCCTGCAACACATGTGTTGCTGCAATTTCTACAAGCCCAGGATATTTTGTAAGTGCGGAGCCAGGGTCAGAAGCCAATGCTTCTATTTTTGCAAGGAATACCTTGGCGGTTGCATCGTCACCCAGTAAATCTCCAATGCGCGACAAAGCTTCATCAGAGGCTAAATATGCACGAGTATAAGACTCGCTATGACGCAGCAGACGATGCTCAAAATCCGCAATAAAGCCTGTTATATTTGCCTCTTCCATAGCTTCCGTAGCATCTTTGGCTACACCCTTGTAGTAAGCACCAATGCAAGCTTTCTTAGCGGAGTAAGTCACCTCTTTGTGGTCACGCCTAATATTCTGCAAGTGACGCTGACCGTTGCCCTTAGTAAGACCAAGGAGGCTATTTCGGTTCATACCGCCAAATTTCTTCTCCATCCGGCGACGCTCTTCACGCGACTGTCGCTCGCGCTTCTCAAGCTCCATGGTGTTAAATTCAGCTTGGTTGGCGGCAACCTGCTGCCAAGCGTCAGCACAATCCTTAAAAAGTTCTGCATTATCCTCAAGGAAGTACTCTACGCGTTTAGTTGGCTCCGCTTCGTGTGGCCAACGCGGTTCACGCTCATGTAAAAAACTAGCCGCCTCATGGTCTTCTATGGGAACATCGCTTACTGTAACTTTATCGCCACACAAGGCTACCCAGCCCATTTGGCGACCAACTTCTTGCGGAGGTAGCGGTGCTGCACTACCCGTTTCAGGCGTTAATTTTGGTGTACCTTCACCGCCGTCTGTACTCATAAGCTTTTTGTTATCCCTACTATTTAGAATTACGCTTTATAGAACATGACTATACCATAAAAACCCAACTTGCCAATTATTTGCAGTCTAACCATAAGCTTTGTGATACTATCCGTGCTATAATAAACAATAAACTGTTCAATAGGTATCATATGAACCCACAAATCTCTTACAGTAGTCAAGCACCAGGCCCTCGCCTTAAAAAGCCAATCAAAATTGCCCTTATTGGCCTTATTATCATTATTGTCTTAGTTGCAGCCGCTGCCTTGGCAACATTATTTGTTAAGCCTAGCTCGCCCGAGCTTACCGATGCCGATACGGTTAGCTTTGTAAATATCTCGAGTCTGCCAAGCGATTTTACTCAAACCAAAAAAGGCTCAATGACATTGGTTAATCAAAAGAATGACGTCGATTGTAGTCTTGCATATGGCATCTTACCGAGCACGCAGTACACAGGCAGCACTATGAACGAATATATTACACAGATTACTACAGAGCTGCGTACTAAAGGCTGGGAAGTGAGCGACGGCGTACAAGCCGAAGCAGTATCAGTAGCGAGCAGCAAAGGTGACAAAACCTACAAAATCCCGACGCAACAGATTAACTACACCGACGGCTCGTTTACGAATGTTGCTAACCTAAGTATCCAAAAACTAAAGAACAAGAAGTTTCTGAGTATTACCGAAACCTGTAGCGCCACAGGAAATAACGACCCGGCTGCCTTTTTAAGTAAGATGATGCCTGTTCTCAAGCTGCTCAAGGTTGACGCAGCGATTGCCGAGAATAAATAGCAGTTTTATCCAAAATAGTGCGTCCATTCTAGGACGCGCTATTTTGATAAACCCGCAGCCCTATAGAGCTATTCCTATAGCTGCCCATCCTGCAGTTTAAAAGTACAGTCATGGGAATATCGTGATGTCTGTTGGCCCCTAGGCTACTTGTGGTAGCGAAATAATAAAGGTAGAGCCCTTACCCACGCCACTCTGGAGCGTAATTCGCCCCTGGTGCTGCTCGATAATCTTGCGAGCCAACGACAATCCCAAGCCATGCCCAGGCGTTTTATGGCGATTACGCGACTGGTCTATGCGGTAAAAGCGATCAAAGACGCGTTGCTGCTCTGTGGCAGCTATGCCTGGCCCCTCATCACGCACTCGGATGGCCACCCGCTGGCCATCACTTTCGGCTGTAACGTATACCGTAGTCTTTTCGGGGCTATACTTTATGGCGTTATCAAGCAGAATCACGACCGCCTGGGTCAGCAATCGCTCATCACCCAATACCACAACATCGTGCACCGCGTCTTCGACAGCTATATCCTTTTCTTGAGCCAATCTAACAACTTGATTAAGAGCCTCGGTAACAACCTGCTCAATATGCACGGGATTTTTCTGCAAATCCGTACCATCCGCGCGGGCAAGTTGCAGCAATCCATCGGATAAATCACGCAGGCGTATCACCTCCTCGAGGTTGCTCTGCAGCGCTTCTTTAGCTCGCGGCAGCGTTAGGTTAGATTTGCGCAGTACAACCTCGTTTTCGGCTTGGATAGCCGCCAATGGCGTACGCAGCTCGTGCGAAGCATCTGAAGTAAAGCGGCTCTGAGCCTCCATTGCTTGCTCTATTGGCTCCAGGGTGCGGCGAGCCAATACATAGCTAACATACGAGCCAGCGCCAAGTGCTGCTATATTGAGCAGTACCAGGTTGGTTAGTAGTCGAGTGCGGGCACGCTGGGCACGTTGGTCGATAAATTCCTGGATGTATTGCCGGCCATCTTCATTTATAAGCATCGGGGCAGGTGGACTCGCCCGACGATTAAATTCGTGCACAGAGGTGTTGTAAAACACATAACTAAAGCCAATGCTCATAGCCATAATAATTGCTAGGTACGACAAAGCTAATCGGGCGGTTGTCGACTGCAAAAAGACTACAAAAGTATTGGCTTTAGGCTGGGGCATTACTCTTCTATTTTATATCCAAAACCACGAACGGTTTTAATGAGCTGTGGTTTATCAGAAAAAGGCTTATCAATCTTAGCGCGCAGGTAGGCCGTGAATACTTCAACGGTATTCGGTAAAATATCAGCATCAAAGTCCCACACATGCGAGATAATATTATTCTTGCTCAAAACTTTATTCTTATTACGCAGGAGATATTCTAATAAGGCATATTCTTTGCTTGAAAGTGATACAACAGTATCACCGCGGCGTACTTCACGCTGAATAGTATCCATACTTAGATCAGCCGCCGTAAGTACTTCGCCTAAGCTTTCGTGGGGACGGCGGAGCAGAGCTTTAACCCTGGCTAGCAGCTCTTCAAATGAGAACGGCTTAACAAGGTAGTCATCTGCTCCGGCATTCAGGCCCTCTACGCGGTCTCGAATTTGGTCTTTAGCGGTCAGCATCAAAATAGGCACATGCTTGCCCTCTTGGCGCAAAGTTTGGCAGATTTCTACGCCGTCCATACCTCCTGGCAACATACGATCTAAGATAATCAGATCGTATGTTTCATATAATGCGGAGTTGAGGCCTTCTTGGCCGTCAAAACAGATATCAACTGCAAAGGTTTCTTGTTCAAAACCTTCTTTAATAGCTCTGGCAATCTTGTGTTCGTCTTCAATAACTAAAATTCGCATGGTGGTAGTGTAAAGTTGTTTCCTTAAAAATAGGTTAAGGCCGTCTTAATCGAGTGCGTCGTACGCTTCGATAACATCAGTCGTTAGGGCGTGTATCAGCTGAGTGCGCGTTGCTGAGTCATCAATAGTAGCGCGCTGGTTATTAGTATAAATCACCACAACAAAAGTATGGCCTTTATACGCTATAATGGCCGCGTCGTGTAGCTCACCCTCAAGATATCCATACTTATGGTATACCCTCGCCGTAGTCGGCAAAGCGGCCGGAATTAATTGTTCATTATCAGTATTCTGCATAAATGACATTAAAAGCTCGGCATGTCCCTGGCTAATGTCTTGATAGTTAACCAACTGAGCCATTAGCCGAGCTTCATCGTGCGCCGTAATCGTATTGTCAGCAACAGCAAAACTAGATAAACCGATAGTATGTGCGTATGACTCTAGCCACTCACGGCCCAAAAAGTCGTTAAATGCACTCCATGCAGTATTGTCACTATACTGCAGCAGCCTTTGTAGCATAACTTGGGCAGATGCACCATTAATTTGAGTATTCAAAGTTGCTTTACCCTGCTCCACTTGGTGTATAAAGGCCAGCGCTGTTAATACTTTGGTCGTGCTGGCGGCGCGAAAGTCTACATCAAGACCAGCGTCATATTGTCTACCTGTATCTATGTCGATTATCGATACAGACGTCGAAACATCGGCTGCTTGGATAGTCGTTGTTAAAGATGGTACAAGGCTCGTAAGGGTTTGAATCTGTTGCTCCTGCTTTTTACTTGTTGCATCATTGGTTGAAGTTTCTGCACCGTCCGCGCTAGTAGCCGACAATCGATCGTGGCTAAAATAGCCAAATACCAAAACTCCCATAAGGGCTATGGCCGCAAACGCCAAAAGACAGGCGATGACTTTAATTATTCTGACATGCATACACCAGAAGGGTATAGTGGCTATATTAAGATTTAATTAAAGCCTTTTCCTTCTGGTGTATTGTTTAGTGCCCTGGCACCGCTGCGCGCTTTACTCTATGCCAATGAGTTGCATTGAGCGGGCTTTATAACGTAATGTTTTTGGCAAGGTAATAAAGTCTTTAAGCCGTTTGCCTAATAGCAATCTTCCGAGCGGGCTTTCTTCTGAGATTTTATTATCAAATGGGTCGGCTTCGAGTGAGCTTACAATCGTATACGTTATCTCACCCCTTTCACCAGCTAATCGAACGCTCGATCCTATTTGTACTTCAGGTTTTTTGAGTTCTGTTGTTTCAATAATATCAGCGTTAGCCAAAGCCGCTTCCAGACGTTCGATTTCTGCTTCCATAAAACGCAATGAGCTTAATGTCTGGATAGCCATGGAATCTTCAGCAAACATATTTGTTGATTGCTGACTACGCAGTGTGCGGAGGCGCTTTATATATCGTAAACGCTCTGTCTGCAAAGTTTGCAGCTTGGCTTGGAGTGTTCTTAGGCCTTGCTGAGTTACGTGATACTTCTTGCGAAGTGTTTGTAATGTACGTTGCATTGTTTCCCCCTTTTTTCTGGCATGTGCCAGGTACCAAGAATTATCCACCCTCAAGCTCAATATTGCCTGTGAATTTTTTACCAACTTATGGGCAATTTTAGTGGTATAAGGGGTTATTCAAACCAAGGGTTGTCGCCTAAGCTCCACACTGACAGACGAGAAATACCAGATTGTTTTACTTGATCAAGGCGCACATCCATAGTTTGCGCATCGGCATAAGAGTAAAAGGTGTTGCCGCTAGTGGCAACCAGCTCACCATCGGCATTTCGGGTCACTGTCTGCTGTCCTATGCGGCGGCGTATGTGATCGCTCGAATTAACAGCAATGCGACCGCTCCGTTTGTCGCCACTATAGCCATAAGCTGCTACGCCTGCTACGGCTTTATCACCTGCCGTGCGCTTAAGCCACTCCATACAGTCCATAGACCAGCTCTTCGGGGCGATAGAGGTACCAACACCCATGTCATATTGATTGTCATAAACCATCATAACGACTGAGTCAACAATTGGTGCTACTTCTTCATACTTCCACTGATACCACGCCTGACTGCTTGCATCGTAAATGGGTGGGCCATCCACAGCTAACGTCAGCTCAGAATCGTGCAGCTTATCGGCCAACTGAGCTACGAAATGCTTATAACTCTGGTAGTACTCAGGGGTCCATTGGCCATACTCTTCCCAGTCAAGCTCCACATTAAAGCCTGTTTTGTGAGCTAGGGCCACAATTCCGGCAATGGTACGACCATTTTTCATAGCTTGTTCGGTGCCTTGCATTGTTCCCGAAACCGTAATGTACTGTTCCCGGCTATACTTCTTGATTGTAGCCACATTTTCTGTGGAATAGCCATTAGGGGCGCTTTCGTCTTGGTTAATTTGCTCCAGACTACCGTCGTCATTAATGTGCAAAAATTCGGCCCTGATTGCATTAATATTATTATGCGTCTTAAGAGCTTTCATAGCGCCAGGCGCATCGGGATACATCCAGGCATCAAGCAACGGACCATCACCCACTGGATCCGCATTAGGGCTACCAAGCTGTGGGTTGCGGCTCGTGCCTTCAGACGACAATGCATCTGCTCGCTGTAATTCCGATGATAGACTACCTGATTTGAGTTGAAAAATAGAAAATGAAGCAAACAACAAACACCCGGCTAAAATAAGCCCGTTACGAACGTATTGCCGCCGACGAATAACGTTGCCGCGATGCGTAAATTGCGAAATATATCTTATAAACCCCATAAAGTCTAAGTATACGCGTGCACTTCAGCGCTGTAAAACGAAGCTAAATGAAAACTACCGATACTCAGGATTTTCGAAATCAAATCGACTGCCTGCATCCCACTTGGAGCGTTGGTTGCCGTAGGCAGGAATGCCACCCTGTGTACGAAGCATGTGTGCCATATGCATGAGATTCCAGGTCATAAAAGTAGTATTGCGATTAGTAAAATCATTATCGAGTCCTTCACCCTTATCGCCATAGCTCGGACCTGGACCAGCCTCACCTACCCAGCCAGCATCTGCTTGCGGCGGTATAAGATATCCTATGTGTTGTAGACTGTAGAGCACATTCATAGCACAGTGTTTTATACCATCTTCGTTGCCAGTAACTAAGCAGCCACCCACCCTTCCGTAATAGGCGTACTGACCTGCTTTATTAAGCTCACCCGAGCAGGAATAAAGTCGCTCGATAAGCTTTTTAGTTTGTGAGCTATTATCACCCAACCAGATAGGCCCTGCCACAACCAAAATATCAGCTGCCTGCACTTTTTTATAAATTTCTGGCCACTCATCAGTATCCCACCCGTGCTCTCGCATATCAGGCCACACACCTGTAGCAATATCATGATCTATAGTACGGATAACTTCGGTTTTAATGCCATGTTTTTCCATAATCTTACGGCTATTTTCGATAATAATATCGGTGTGACTTTTACCCGGGGATTTGGTGAGTGTGCCGTTAAAGAATATCGCCCGTAAGCCGCTAAAATCAGTATCGATGTCATCTTGATCTGTTTGCTTTTTAGTCATTGCACCCTCCTGTTGATACCCTTAGTCTATCATGGAGGCTGTGCCATTAACCCCGCTGCTATTCATGGATACCGAGCAAGATTGGTGGATTGAACCCCTCTGCATTACTCGGTGCTTTAGGGTTTCGCTGAGAAATCCAGGCAGCGGCACTCACACTGGCGGCAAAGATGCCATAGCCAACTTGCGTTGTCCAAAAGTTATGAGCTACCACATCACCCACAAAAGATACGCCAAGGCCGCAAAAGGCCGTAGCGGCAACAGCGCGCAATGAAGTCTGTTTTACTTGCCGTGCCCGCCGCTCCGCAAGTGAACTGATGACACTTAGCGTTAGACCTGCCTCGTCCACGATGTCATCTTTGGGCAGATTTATTAAAATGTCGCCGTCATGGCGCGGCGAGGGCAATCTTTCACCTTCATAGGTGATATGACTAACCTCTGGGCTGGTGCTAACTCGTTCGTGATGGCCAAGTATCAGCAAGCGCCGCTCATCGGGCAATTCTAGCTTAAAATGGTGCGCTATCGTATCGAGCGCTCCAAGATCAGGGCACATGGTAATATTCGCCTGATCACATATAGTTTGGACGTGGTTAGATTTAACAATTTCTAATCGTTGCATCAAGCCATAGTAGCAGAGCCAACCCCAAGTGCACCTCAATTTACAACAAAAAGCCTTAAAATTACCTTTTGTGCTTACGCTAATTCTGGTATGTTAAGGCACATGTCAGAGCAATGCCCCGATATTAGCCAGGACTTACCAACCTCACTACCTCCTAATTTTGACTGGGCCAAGCCGCGTGGTACTCGACCCCCAAAGCAGCACCTTGAGGTAGCACACTATGTTGATAGCTTTAGCGAACGACCCGTTATCGGTACGGTTGCTGTTATGTCACTGGTCGAAAGTCTGGCCGTGAGCCAGCCAGTGACAGACGTACGCGATGACTTTGGGACGCATGACAGACCCCTCAGTGAAGCAGAAAGACAACAACTTGCCGTACGCAGCATATATGGCTGTCTCAATAATCAAGAATTAGCTGCAACACTTTTTGGCCAACCCGCACAAAGTGAACCTGCTATTGCTTTTGTTGCTCTAGTACAGCTACAAAAGCGAATTAACCAGTCGCCTCATGTTCTTAGCTTAGCCGAACAAGCTGGCTTTATTAGCGATGTAGCAATAGGCGCAGATCCATACGAAGATTACATGATAGGCACGGTAAGCTTTGCAAGAAACAGCAAGCCATTTATTGCCCAGCAAAAAGGGCCAACAGCAAAGTCTGCGGCGCGCAAAACAATATTTAATAGCCTCGTCCAGATCCAAGGTCTTTCGCCTAAAAGCGTGCCAAAAGATGTACATCTTCAAAGGCCACAGAGCCCTCATAACGCACTTAATATATGGCTGTCCTCTACAGGACAACCAGAGCTCGAGATAACAAATACGCAAATCTCTCAGGGGCGTTCAAGCGCACAAGCTCGCTGCGAAATCGACGGGGTCATGCGGGAGTTTACTTCAGAAGGTCCAGGCCGGCGCTTTACCAATACAACCTGCATGTACCAGATTATCGATGCTATTGTTGTGCACCAAGCCTCACAAAAACCCTAGCCTACCAATAAAAAGCTCGCACACAGACTGCACTTTACTAAGTGCTACAAAAGGTTACATTTAAAAAATAGCCCTTAAGGGGCTATTTTTGCTTACTAGACTTCGAGTCAGAAGAAGCATCACTTTGCTCGGTCTGCTCAGAAGGCTCTTCTACAGAAGAATCAACTTGCGCTGGTTTCTGGCCAGCCGATAACTGGCGGGGCTCAGTTTTATCGAGTGCACCCTGCAGTGTACGAATAATACTGCGGGCTTGCTCGCGGCTCATGCCGACGCGAGCAGTCACGAGAGGCTGCTGGGTACCAGACATTTGTGCAAAACTAAGCACTACGCCATTAGGACCAGCATTTACATGCATACCATCCGTGTAAATAATGCGTGGATCGATAGCCATTACCAAAACACCAGCACGATTACTAGAGACTTCGTCAGACTCATCCTCTTTAGCCGGTGCAGGGTCATAGCCAGCTAGCTGCAACAGATTAGCAGCGTCCTCATCTTGCATACCAAAGTGGCTGATAAGCAAGTTTAGAATGTCTTCGCTGGGACGCTCTTGACCTTGTTCGTAACGATCGAGCATTTTCTCGTCAATCTCAACTGCACCCGATACATCAGCGGCGCTCTCTTGTAGCTTTTGACGGATCAAACGGAGTCGTTGACCTAGGTTTTTGAACGGTAGCTTTGCAGATTCCTCACTCATACTATACATATTACTCCGCTGACCACTGTTCGGCAAGCACATGCAGGGCTAAACTTCAGCTTATCTCACCTTTTGCGCATAGCAACACGCAGTAAGCTATACTACTGATATGAATATGCTCCAGAATGTTTCACTCAGCAACCACTCCACCATGCGACTCGGTGGAACGGCGGCCTATATGACCGAAATAACCAGCCGAATCGAACTAGAAGAAGCCTTGGCTTGGGCAGAACAGAATACCCTGCCCGTTATGATGATTGGTGGTGGTAGTAATATTATCTGGCGCGATGAGGGTTTTCCTGGACTTGTGTTAGTAAATAAAATTATGCGCTTTGAGGAAACCTCTGACGACGACAGTAACTATTACGTAACTGTTGGAGCCGGTGAAGACTGGGACCAAGTTGTAGCTCGCACCGTAGACCAAGGTGCGAGTGGGCTTGAGTACCTATCACTTATCCCAGGTACAGCTGGCGCTACACCCGTGCAAAACGTAGGTGCCTACGGCCAAGAAATTGCTAATGTTCTTGTAAGCGTAGAAGCTTACGACACTCAAACAAAAAGCTTTGTAAACATTCCAGGCTTTGAGTGTGAATTTGGCTACCGCACCAGTCGTTTTAAAACTACCGACCGCGGCCGTTTTTACATTACAGCCATCACTTTGCATCTTTCTAAAACCCCGCCAACTCCACCGTTCTACCGCGCACTCGAGCAGTATCTAACCGAACATTCGATTACGGAGTACACCCCGCAAGTTATTCGTGACGCAGTTATTGCCATTCGTCAAAGCAAGCTGCCCGATCCCGCCCAAATAGCCAATAATGGATCCTTTTTTGCCAATCCGCTGGTTGATGAAGGCACACTATCGCAAATTCAAGCTGCCTATCCTGATGTACCTCACTGGCCAACAGCTGATGGGCGCATAAAAATTCCAGCCGCATGGCTACTCGAACAGGCCGGTTTTAAAGATTTCCACGATGTCGAAACAGGCATGGGCACCTGGCCCAAGCAACCACTTGTATTAGTTAATGAGCATGCACAAACCACGGCGCAATTACTGCAGTTTAGGCAAAAAATAATAGATGCTGTGCAGCAGAAGTTTGAGATTACACTCGAGCAAGAACCAGAACTCTTGCCTTTGTAGACTAATAACTTAGTAAGCGCGCAGGGATTCGTATAGCATATAGACGCGCGCAATTGTTACCAAAGGCAACTGTCTGAGCACGTTATATACTATCGAAAGCCCTGCTACAACCTTATTGACCTATAAAATCAAACTCTGAGTAAATCTTGTCGGCCTTAATACATTCCAAAGCATAACGCACTTCGGGAATGGTATTTTGTGGCAACCGATTCCATGCCACCCACTCAATCGCATCATATTTTTGAGGTACTTTATCGACAGCTTCTCCCGGAAAATTCTCTACCAAAAAATAAAAGTCGATATTATCCACAGGCGCCTGATTACTATTAAGGCGGTGCATTACATGCGCTAACCGCAGTTCTGATAAGCGCAATCTTATGCCGACAAACTCAAATGATTCGCGAATTGCCGCGCCAGAGGCTGGCTCGCCCGTTTCGATGTGACCACCTGGAAGCCCATACTCACCGTCGTGATACCCTGTATGACCATGCTTAGCTATTAAGATTTTGCTTCCACGCTCAAAGACCAAATAAACGCCTGCTCGCACGGTATGCTTTGGTGTGTCTGTCATTAAAATCGATTATATACCTTAAACATAAGCATGAACTATATTGATGTGTTTTTTACTTTAACCCATATTCACTTCATGGGTGTATACTTTGGTTTTATTGCGCGCACATCTTCAGATAAAAAAGGAATGTACTACCTTAACACGACCCCTTGAAAGGAGTTTTTTGTATGCCTGTTTTTAGGAACGCCGGTGATATTTCGCCTGGCGTACAATATCGTATGGCCAAGATAGCTACAGTAGGTGCGCCCGAGCAAGCGGATATGAATATGGCTCTGCCAGATGAGTCTATACCTCCAGCAGACTCAGCATCGGCTGATGAACCTGCTTCGCCAATATACGCGCTTTTGATGCACGAAAGGCCTGGTGTAGTTGTTGGCGTGGATAACTTGACCGCTCTACCCGCCCCGGCTTTTGTTGAAGACGTCGTTGCTCTGCGTGACGAAATACTTCAGCACCACTCACCTGATTTAACCGCGGTTGCCCCCGCGGGGCTTTCTGATGCACCTGCATCTTTACAGCACGAAGAATGTAAGCCACGGACACTAACCATTGCCCCCAACATACCCATCCAACTTGGGCGGCTCGCACGCACAGAGCTTACCGGACCATCGAGCCAAATTGAGATTATTACCTTTCCTGAGCAAGGCGATGGTGCAATTAAAAGAGATGTCATAACAACGTTTCGTGAAATGGCGGAGCACCAGAATTGGCTGAGGCTTTTAGCAATGTCCGATCACCCAATGGCCGAAACAATGTGGTCGCCAAATGAGTCTATTCAACTAGGACCAAGTATCACCGAACAGCTCGATCCAGCTGCTCAAAAAAAGTTCCAGGTCCCTGTTTGATGTAGATTCTACCGCTTGCAAGCTTGACTTGAGAAAAGGTATATAACGTACGTCAACCTGTATTTAAATTTTGCAAAATTCTATCGATAGCTAAGGAGAAATAAAATAATGAGTGAATATTTAGGACCTGATTTTAGCTTTGCGCAAGGCGTTGGCCGATTGGGTGGAGATGCTTTTCAGGAAGCACAGCGCAGCCGGCCGGAAGGTATGTCAGGAGGTGTCACGCCTAATACAGAATCCACCGGGCAGCCCTTTGGATTCTCAACCAAAGCTCACCAGGCTGCCCCACCAGCCCCAAGTCCGGGAGAACTCCTTACGAGACGAATTACCGCAGCAGCACACGCTCAGCCCCATCACCATACCCCAGACGCCATGTCAGCACCTATAGAAGCAATTGCAGCTCAAGACCCGGGCGAAATTGCCGCCCCGGCTGCAGGTGGCCAGGCTATACCAGAGGCACCACGGCTTTTTGCAGTCGGACCAGCACATGAGGCCGGGACACAGGACGCGCCAAAGGCGATTGAGGCTCCCATCCAGGAGGTGCCGTCAACCACTGTCAAGCCAGTCACCATCCAGCCCGCACGGAGCAGAAGGCTCGCTGCTGTCAAAGAGCCCGTTATAAGCCCCCAAGAAGCATTTCGGCAAAGTATAGTAACAATGCGCAGCAACCTCCTAGAGACTCTCAAAACACCTGTCGCACCAATCGTTACTGGCGAATTATTTGCAACCAAAACCAATCCTCTAAAACCTAAAAGCACTGAGCTTGTTGCAACAGGCAAAAGTGGACAAATCTCACCACGTGATCTTTATCCCGAAGAACTGCGAGAGAGTCTTGATACCCTCCCGCGTTTTACAAGGGGTGATCTTCGCAGAGGCATAACCAGCCGCTTTAAGCTGCAGCAAGAAACGGCTGGCAGTGGCACCGATGAAGATGCGGTTACTGCCAAGCAGACTGCCGATGAGTCAGTGACAGCAAAAACAACCGTGAAAGTAGCAACGGAAGCAGCCGCAGAGGACACCACAAAGCCACCAGCCGCTGCTGTAGCCGAGCACAGTACTCAAGGTCATACTGAAGTCCCTCAAAAAGCTTCAGTTGATGTTCAAGCAAAGCCCACAACTCCGGTTGACCCGCTGCAAGGCTCTGGCCGTAGGCGCCTACCGTACGACCCCAGCAATGATGCACCTATAGACCCAGTTAGCCATGCTACCTTTCCTGCTAACAGCCAACTTTTTGACATAGCTACAACACCTGCGGCTGAAGCGCCTTTTACGGTACTAGCTAAAGGAGGCAATCTGAACGATCTACTCTCACAAACAGCACATTCAACTACAGAAGCCCAAGCAGCAGCTCCAGCGCCAACACTCGAACCGAGTGACCCTTTTGGAGTAATGAACTCTGCTGATGCTGTTCACGAAGGCGTCATTGGAGGTCTGCCTACTAACTCATTGCTTCTTACTCCTGCCCTCGACAAAGCACCCGAAGCACGCGGTGGAGCTGAATGGATTGCTCGAGTTAATGCAGAGCGCGATGGCTCCACTACCGGTGACGGTGCAGCTAATCTCAATAATTTAGATGCCACTGGCCTTGCTCGTGTTTATCAAATTCACGGGCGAACCGGGCAACGTGAGCTCCCCCGCGGTGTTGTCGTTGGTAATTTAGCACTCAATGCAGGCGACTCTTTGGGAGGTGAGTCCCAAGACTATCCCAGGCGCGGTTCCCACGAGCAAGCTTCCGATAGCGATGCAGACGCCAGCAACCGAGCAGATACCGAGCAACCTGCACATGAATCAACAACAAGCACCAGCGGGGCAGGCACTGTTAGCGAGACTAGCGGCGCAGGTGACCCCGCAATCGGTGAGATCGGGCGAGCAGTTGCCGACGAGCTCAAGAAAGGCGTCGGGCGTCTCGCTCTCAAGTTTGGCCGCTGGGCTCTTGGTAACAACAGCGATAAAAGCTAAAGAGCAGCTGCCGCCGCTGCCCGTACGCACCCCAAAGGCGAGTCGGGCAGCACATGCTGTGCCAGCTTTCAGCACAGCAATTGCAGTTGGCCCAATCTCTCAAGAGGATTTGGCTTATACTCGCCGCAAGACCATCGCCAGGGCTACCCAGCCAGCCCCAATCATTACAGAGGATGAGCCCATTAAACTCACACGGCTACAACAAGAATATGTAGCTATGTTCGATAGTCTGCCGCCAGCCCGAACACCTCAAATCCCTTGGGAATCTGCCGGATCCAGTCAAGAGATGCCGCAAGAGGCTAAGCAAGATGACCCCGATAATACCGCTACTATTCAGCTACCAATCGCAGAACTGCGTAACACTCCTGCAGAACCCACAGCCGCTCGGGCCCCGCGCCATGTTCCATCGTGGGCACAACAAACATCAGAGGGCGCATCGCCCAAGCGTAGACTCAAGCGCCAAAATTCCGAACGCACAGAAACTGCACTCGGGTCAGTCGGCACTGAAGCACCAAGCAGACGCCGCGGTGCTCACGCTAAGCCAAAAGAGCAAAAAGAGTCAGGATTACTTGTCACTTGGAAGCGGGTATTGACGCGCAAATTCCGTAACTTGTTCTCTAATTAGATCAATCTTTTTATCATCGTTGCGGTGCGTAATAGCGCCGAGCATCCAGAGCACTAACTGATCCATATCAGACTCTTTAAGGCCACGCGTTGTAATTGCAGGCGTACCAAGGCGTACGCCGCTAGGGCGGAATGGCGGCAGTGGATCATCTGGAATAACATTTTTGTTAAGATTTAGGCCTATTTTGTCCAAGATGGCCTCTACTTCACCGCCATGGAGGCCAAAGCTTGTCTGGACGTCGGCCACTACCATGTGATTGTCGGTGCCATTTGTGATCAATTTAAAACCATGGTTCATCATGGACGTTGCCAATGCCTGGGCATTTTTAAGTACCTGCTGGGCATATATTTCGAAGGCTGGCTGAGCGGCTTCGTGAAAGGCTACAGCTTTTGCGGCAATAACATGCTCTAGCGGGCCACCCTGCACGCCAGGAAATACCGTACGGTCAACTAAAGTTGGCAGGTTTTCGATAGTTTTTTCAGGGGCGCGGAGCGGGTTGCCTACGGTGCCTTTGGTCAAAATTAGCCCACCACGAGGGCCGCGAAGTGTCTTATGGGTAGTAGTGGTT
>Ga0075366_10000037_pt1 | contig 46603 bp, 79 predicted proteins | sample EndMethybrTD3031_FD_72351 | JGI IMG/M metagenome (GOLD analysis project Ga0075366, IMG submission 72351) | Populus endosphere microbial communities from Tennessee, USA - Endosphere MetaG P. TD hybrid TD303-1 | ecosystem: Host-associated > Plants > Roots > Endosphere | place: USA: Tennessee...
GGGGGGCGATCGGTCTATGATGCCTGGAGACGAGGAAATCAGCCCCTGGAGATGCGGGGCATCCCCGAGCACCATTGCCCGCAGTTACGAGAGCGCCCAGGCAGCGATGCACGACGCGTATTCGTGTGCCACGGATGAAAGGGAGGATCCATGACGCTTGATCTGACCACCGACGAGCTCGAGGCCCTCCGCCAGGCTCACGACCACATCCGTGTACACATGGCACACGAGCACCCATGGGCCGTGCGCGATCTCGCGATGGCCACGCTTGGTAGATTCACAACCGCACGCCCCCATGACGCGATCGATCTGACCATCGACGAGCTCGAGGCCCTCCGCCAGGCTCACGACCACATCCGTGTGCACATGGCGCACAGACACCCGTGGGCCGTGCGCGATCTCGCGATGACCACGATCAGCAGGTTGATCAATGCCCACAATCGAGGCACTGCCAGCCGGAGCTGATCCGTGATCACCAAGACCTCCCTCCTTCGTGCAGCGACCCACCACGGAATCTTCATCACGTCCACCAACAGTGGCCAGTGCGGCGGCGTCCTCCTCGCATCACTCAGCCCCCACCTCAATTTCAACTTGGGTGATGACGGCAGGGCACTACTGGAATTGATCGCGCACGGCGAGATCTCTCCAATCACCTACACGAGCACAAGAGATCGAACCGCAACCGAGGAGAACCTCCAGACCGCGTTGATCGAGCGAGGCATCCCCGCAGGGGTTGCCCGCCGCCTGGTCCAGCTGAGCTGGCTCGGTGATACGGACAGCTCTCCAAATTGCTGGTACTACGCCCTGGTGCTGCCCGCACACGCGGCAAGCGCGGACACGCTACGGGATTATCCCATCCGCCGCACGCTCAAATGGCTCGGACACCGTACGGATCTCACCGCGATACATCTCCGCGAGGCCTGCAGCATCGCTCTTGGTGAAGTGCCCCTCGCGACACCCCGCGAACAGCAGACCGCTCGCGCGATCTGTGCCCGGTGGTGGAACCACTACGCAGGCATTACCCCATAACCCTAATGCGAGATCATCCCTATCTTCTCCAGTGTCCAAATGGGAAAACGCAGCTGCTGCTCAAAGGTAACAGTCGTTAGGAAGTTACAGTTCAGGCAACCAACCTGATTTCTGGATGGGGCTATGGAAGAGCCGTGCCTGAATCTGCGTGAAGCCAAAAATCAACTCACCATTAAGAGCACCATTGGCGACTGGAAGCTCATCGAGCTGGATTGGTGAGACTGCCGCAAGGACACCCTGACCATGAACATGTTCATTCACGCCGCCAGCCACTACGCAATTTTTGCCCGCCCAATTCAACCCGGCAAGCAGGGACAGGCCCTGCTCGTATCGCTGATCAATGTGAACAATCGAGACGCCTGCACGGACCTGATCACCCTGCACCACGCTAGGGCCGTCAAGTTGGTACGTCGCGACAATATGAACGACAGCCTCATTGCACGCTCGCTGCAAGATCGGGGACTTTACCGAGACATGCTCGATCAGAGCCTCCTCTGTGACGGGCGCCACCAGTACGGAGCTCTCCTCGTGAGGGCCCTTGCAGCGACGGGCGCCACGATCCGAGATCATGGGATCCGCAGCATGCGGGGTTGGATAACTACCCGCAACGATGCCCTGGCAGAGCAACTACGCCTCACATGTGCCATCGCCCTTGGTGAGAGAGAAGGCCACATCTCACAGCAGGCTGCCAGAGAGCTCTGTGCCCGGCAGTGGAACCAGTATGCTGGAGTACTAGGTACACAGAACTAACACCCCAGGGGGAGAATAGAGCGCATGCTTGTAAAATACGGGAATGGTCCGACGAAATACGGGCCGGGCATCAACATTGAACTTACCGGGGATGAGATTGCCACGGCGATCGATGCCTGGCTGATCGCCCATAACGTCCATGTCAGTGGGCCGCGCACGATTACTGTGAACAGCACGTTGTGCGCATTCGGTCGGGTCTATGTCGATCCTTCTGGTTTTGTAATCGTTGACGGCCAGAAGATGGCAGGTAACGGGCGCGACGAGAGAGGATGACCAGAGGATCATGGAACAAGCCCCTCCCCCTGTGTCCATCGCACTCGTGAGTTGCTCAGGGGTCAAGCTCGATCGGCCTGCCCCCGCCCGACAATTTTACACATCGCAGTTGTTTCGATTAACCATCACCCTCGCTGAGCGCCGTCACGACATCGTATACGTCATCAGTGCCAAGCATGAGCTCGTGTCACTCGATCAGGTGATCGCGCCCTACGATCTAACGATTAACGATCTTGCCAAGGAGTGGCGCGCCGTGTGGGGTACACGCGTGTGGGGCTCAATCCAGCACCGGCACCAGCAGGTTGATCGACAGGTCTACATCTATGCAGGTAAAAGTTATGCTAGGCCGATCCGCGCCGCGGGGTTCCACCAGGCAACGTTCCATGAGCCCCTCGCGAGGATGCAGATCGGTCAGCGCCTCCAGTGGCTGTACCAACAGCTCGCCGATACCAGCTCAACTTTAGTACCCGTGACACTACAAGATCGGGAGATCCCGTGACGCACCCACTCCCTCACAGGCCGCCCTCTCGTCAGGTACTTGAGACCGCACTCCTCAGGATCGCCACGCACTGGGGGCTCACGGGGACTAACGCGGCGGACTACGCGACGCTCGGCCCCATCGAGAGCATCGCTCACGAGTTGGCCCACGCCCTCGATCTCGGACCCAACTTCGAGGACATCCTCCAGTCCATGGCGGACGATGAGTCCAACAGCCATGAGGGCACGGCCCTCCGCATTGAGGTAGGGGCCCTCTCAGGGCTAGGCATACGCCTATCAATGCGGCGACTCCGCGCCTCTGCAAACTGGGACGGCGTCACGGGGATCCCATCACTCACGCAGCTACAGGCCCCACTAACGCCCCACGAGAGATGTTGCGTGGGACGCTTCATGACGATGGTTACACACGAGATCGAATTCATGGACCAGAGGAGCTCACACAGCTCCCCAGCGGGGCACCAAGACACGCTGGGAGTTTCCACAAGCGTTCAGCACGGCCTCAGGCACATGCAGCGCTTGATGCATGAACCAGATCGGGCACTCCTATCTGACGGGGAACTCGCAGATCTAGAAGCTGCACAGACCTGGATCGACCACGTCACCGCGGAGAGTACCCCGTCAACCGAGCTCCTGCGGCGTCCCGTTGACGAGCTCGACCTATCAGTGCGTGCGAAGAGTTGTCTGCATCGAGCTAAAATCTTTAGCCTCGGTGATCTGGTGCGCCGAACAGCCCTGGATGTCCGTCACCTCAGTGGCTCAGGCAAGCACATCGCCCAGTACATCCAGCAGGCCCTGACCAAGTTTGGCCTCTCACTGGCAGAGTCCTCGTTGTCATCATGAGCTCCGTGGGAGAGCTCGAGGCCATTGAGGTCACTACGCCCAGGCTCGAGCCTGGCTGCGAGTACAGTAGTATCATTGCTCAGCCCCATCCCCGTACCATCCTACTCTCCCACTTCGAGGTGAAGGAGCTGTCTCCACCATGCAGCTCTGCCGAAGTTAGTGATCTGCGCCTTGACAGGGTGAGCTACCTGATTACTCCCGTGCCCCTACTACTACTCGAGAGGGAGCAACGGATCAGGTGGGAGCGCGCAGAGCAGCAGGCCCGACAGCACATGCCACTGTTGGGCCTGCTCGATCCCCAGCGTCTGCGAAAGATGATCAAGTCAGACCGCCGGAATACGCGCGTAATAGCCCTCGACATCTGCTGGAAACCGCAGCAGCCACTCATCATGAGCTTCAAAAACTCCGGCGCCTCTGTCATTGACAAGATATCTATCGAGCTCGTGCTGTATTCCCTAGACAACCCGCTACCATTCGTCCACTGACCAGGGCTCAGGACAAATGCTACCGTGCCTCATGATTCACAATCTTGGCCCCTCCTCAGTCAGGGGAGGCCCCTGCTCGCTGGGGGCAAGCTACCTCGCACGGGACAACCGCGCGCGCCACGGGCACCTGTGCCGGCAGTGCTGGAGACGACTCCTGCCAGATGAGCAGGCACTCTACGTGGAGATCGGAATAGATCGGTGAAGGAGTATCCGAGCATCCCCCGGAGCACCGGATCCGCGTTCCGCGAGCTTCCTGATGCCTACATCTTCGACAAGCTCGACGGATCGAATCTTCGTTTCGCATGGAGCAAGAAGAGGGGCTGGTACAAATTTGGGACGCGCGCGCGCCTGTTTGACGAGGGGGACTGGCAGTTCGGCCGTGCGATCCCCCTCTTCCAGAAGAACCTAGCAGAGCCCCTGGCCAAGATCTTTTTGACGCAACGCTGGGACCAATGTGTCGTCTTCGCAGAGCACTGGGGACCGAGCAGCTTTGCGGGTAACCACCACATGCCAGGAACAAACAGGCCCCTTGATCAAGACGAGGTAATGCGCCTCGATCTGATCGACGTTGCCCCCCACAAACAGGGCATCCTCGGCCCCGCCGAGTTCATACGCCTGTTCAGCGACCTGCCCTCTGCACAGTTCCTGGGACGTTTCCACTGGACACGCAGTTTTGTCGAGCGTGTCTGGCACGGAGAGCTCAGGGGCATCACACTCGAGGGCGTGGTCGGGAAAATCGGTCACGGCAAGACACACGACCTGATCATGGCCAAGGCCAAGACAGCCTCCTGGGTCAACAAGGTCCGTGAGCGCTATACTCCAGAAGAGGCTGATAAGATCGTGGGCTCATAATAGAGCCCAGGACAACCAACTGCAGAGGAGAAACATGAGACGCCCCCGATTTTCGATTCATGCTGTTCTATTCATCCTGCTGGCAGGCTGTGCCTCCATGGACCGTGGATGCACGGCATGCTCAGCCGAGCGTTTCGGCGCGGACTGGGTCGTGGTCCAGATGGATAACGATGGCCGCCCATATCGCTGCTGGGAGCTACAGGACACCTCGATCTCCGATGAGAGCGGTGACGGTGTATTTTGGAAGGATACCAAGAGCGGTAATCTCGTACACATCAGCGGGCACTTCAATCGAGTACAGGTCGTGGACAAGAACTGGAAGCACGCTTACGCCACCCTTGGACTGACGGCCACGACCTGCCATGAGGTCCGGGATCAGACGTACGACCCCGTCCGCCGCACCTTCCAGGTAACTCCCCCACCACTGGAAGTTCCCAAGTAACCGGGTAGCCACCCACCCAGTATCCCGAGAGAGTCATCACCGTGTACCAATCGTCACCAGGTAGCTTACTACCCAGGGGGTCTTGACGGGAACTTGGACTTATCGCCCACTGGCACACCCCGTGTATTATGCCTGTCTCGTGAGCGAGACCCTCTTCCCCGCCTACCCTGCCTCCCGCGTTGAGGCCGCCCGCACGGCTCTCAGCCAGCAGCATCGCCGTGCGACCCGCGCCGCGACCCGCGCTGGTCAGGCCGCGCCGACCACCCCGGAGCTCACCATCACCCGCGAGTACGTCCAGTCACGCTGTGCGTGTGGTCGCGCCTGGGAGGGTCTCGGCCCATGCGGGAGCATTGCCGCAGGATCCTCCCCCGCGCACCACCACGTCAAGCGGCACGAGCTCGTCGACCTCGAGCTCCGGGCCGACGCCCCTGGCATCGCAGGCTGGGACTTCCTCGCCGTCATCGAGCCCCTTGAGGGAGGCAACCTCCTCCGCCAGGTCCCAGGCGCGATCGTTGCCGAGGGCGAGCTCCTCCCCTGGCGCCAGGGAGCGCTGCACTGTGATCACTGTCGATCGGCCCGTCACCGCAGGGAGACGTTCATCCTTCGCGCCGATCACGCCATCGGTCCTGACGCCCCGCCGGCCTACAAGCAGGTCGGTCGCAACTGCCTCTGCCACTTCCTGGGAGGCATCAGTGCGGACTCAATCATTGCCCGGCTGGGATGGCGCCTGCTTGTCGTGCACGCCGCCGGCGACGAGTGGGACGGAACCGGTGGCTGTGGTGGCCGCGCGATGGAGACCCATGACCCGGAGGAGTTCCTGGCCTGGTGCGTGTCAATTGCTCGCAACGATGGCTTCATCACCCGTGCACAGGCCAAACAGCGCGAGGTCGCCTCGACAAGTGAGCTTGTGCTCCGCCTACTCGGCAACCCGCCGGGCGATCCGCAGGCACGTGCAAAATGGATGGCGGATCGCGAGCGGCTATTCCCCACCGATGAGGACGGCGTGCGCGGTGGTGCAACGCTAGCCTGGGCCCGGGGCCTCCCTGGGCACAACGACTACGCACGGAACCTACAACTCGTCGCCTCGCAGCGCCTGGTCAAGCACGATCATGCGGGCATCTTGGCCAGCGCGGTCCAGGCCTATGCGCGGGAGCTCGGCGAAGAGGTCCGTCGGCGAGCGGTCGCGGCAGTCGGCAGCACCGTTGGAGCTGTCGGCGACAGGCTAGAGCTCGAGCTCACAGTAGAGCGCAAAATCCCAAGCCTGTACAACTCGACAACGATCGTCTCGTTGCGCGACGCGCAGGGACGAGCGTTCATGTGGCGCACCGGAGCGCTGGTCGGTGCGGAGGGTGATCGCCTGAGGCTGACTGGGACCATCAAGCGGCACTCCGAGTTCCGCGGCGAGCCCCAGACAGAGCTCACCCGGTGCCGGGTGTCCCACCGTCATCCGGCAGGCCGTGCCGAGGGATACACCGTGGGAGAGGCGCGAGCCGAGCGCCGGGATGCGGCCCGTGAGGAGGCAGCCGCAGCCACACGACTTGATGAAGAATACGCTGGAGACCAAGTAGAGGGGCCGTGACCATCAACGAGAACATCAAGACGCGCGGCTGGTCCAGTGACCAAGTTACTGCATTTGCACGAAGATTCGCGGGCACACACCGAACAGCCTGGCACGCCTACGTCCCAGATGTACGCGAGGCCCTAATCGCCTCATTCGTGTTGCTGATCGTGCTCGGTCAGGACGCGAAGACAATTGATGTAGAAGAAGTACGCTCGTTGCAGTTACGGCTCGCCGTACGGTTGGCAGAGAGACACCAGATGTCAAATCCAACCGCAGAGCTCGCAGAGTAAAGAGTGAACCACGTGAGAATCCAACCGCAGAGCTCGCAGAGTAAAGAGTGAACCACGTGAGAAACTATGAAGCAGCTTGATCCAGATGACACCGATCAACCCTGTCCGCACGGCGACTACCGATCGTGCATCGTCGACGGCTGTCGCCCCTCGCATACCGTCCATGTCAGCGGTGTGATCGTTCCGCCCGCACCACAGATCGCTTGCATGTGGTGCGGCGAGGGCAGTGGACGCGGGCAGTGCGGCCCGTGCGCAACTCTCCTCGACGCCATTCAGGCCGCACCCCGCGCGGGCGTCGCGGCGATCGTCGAGGCCACACGGTTCGAGTGGGACCGTGGAGCAGGATCATGAGCCGGCGAACCAAGTTCCCACCTGAGGGTGTCGTCACCAGCATCCGCGGGCGAAACGGTGCCTGCGACGTACAGCTGACGGTGGCCGTCCCCCACGGCAAGAAGTCGCGCGACGTCACGATTGCGTTGAGGCCCGCCTTCGTCCTGGCCCTCGCGGATGCCATCCGGTGCTGCCCGGACCACATCCTCGAGACCCACCGCACCGGCAAGAGGGGCCCCGGCCCAGAGGCCACCTACGTCAACCTGGGGCACGCCGTATGGCACCTGGAGAACCCAAATATGCCCCGACCCTGCCTGCCAATGCATGGTCAGATCATCGACGTCGTGGACGCGACCAAGTTGACGGCAGGGGACGCAACCAAGTTGACGGCAGGGAACGAGGATGAGCCACGACCGAAGGAGCCATGAGGACAAGCGGCCGAACCTTCATCCAACACTTTGGGCAGCGCTTGTGCTAGGCATCTCTGTCGGCCTTTTTGCCCTTGGCGCATTTCTTGAATGGAAGCATAAGTCGTGAGCTATTTCTTCCTGATCGGTCTTGCCATCGTCGGGATAGCGCTGTTTCTGATCGGCAACAGAGCAGCTACGAAGGAACGAAATCTCAGGCATGCCCGGAGGCGCAGCGCAGAGCGTCTTTCAGCGGCCGAGAGCACGAGAGCCCCGTCTGCCCCTGCGAGTGGAAACATCTACCCCCAGGCACCCCCGACTCATCCACGAGGGCGCCGCCGATGACCTTTAAGCAGACGCTACGTCTCTTGCTCAAGCGGAGGCGCCAGCTCAAGCGCATTCGCGCAATGAAGATCGAACTTGTACCGCCGTGCCCACAGTGCGGGAGCCCCGAGGGATGTTACAGTGATTGCCCTGTTGCTCCCTGGAATCTAGAAGACTGAGAGAGTCGACTACGATCTCCCCAGATGGGGGATGTATCCATCCTCCAGGACGTTTCTCGAATACTACTGACAACTCTAAGGAATTTTCAATGCCCTCACTGCAAGAAGCCCTGCGCGCTGCCCAGCTCGTGACCACCACCGAAGCAGAGGCCGCGGAGCGTCAGAAACGGGCACAGCTCACGACCGAAGAGGAGCAACGCGCCCTGCACGCGAGTACCCACAGCCGACGTGACGAGGAGAATCTACGACGCCAAGCGCGCTTCATGCATGGGGCCGCACGAGAGACAACACAGGCCAGCTCACGCGTGGGGACCAGACAGTATTTTGATAGATTCAAGAAGAGAGATCCCTGAGTAGCTCTATACCCATGTCTCCAGCACGTCAGACCTCCCGTGAACCCGTGAACGTCAGTTGCGAAACGAAAACCCTCACCCCTGCAATAGCTCGCCGTTAGGCGCGTGTCCTGCAGGACTGCCCGTCAACAAGGAAGCAGGACCCCCAGTGGCACCAGAGCAAGAAGTTGTCAAATATCTCGCGAGCCTCATGACACCAGTTCAACAAGAAGTTGTCGACTATCTCACGAGCCTCTCCATCATTGACTTCATCAATCTGACAAAAACCCTCGAGACCCGCTGGGGCGTCAAGATCGGGATCACAATCACGCCCGTGGGGCCCCCCGCAGAGAAGACCTCACTCACCGTGAGGCTCACGGTCGTCCCCGGGGCACAGAAAATTTCAGTCATCAAGGCCGTCCGCGAGGTCACCGGCCTGTCCATCAGGGACGCCAAGAACCTCGTAGATGCAGCTCCCAGCGACGTACTGACCACCGACAAAAACACGGCCTACCTCCTCGTCAAGAAGCTCGAGGCAGCAGGAGCCGAGGTCGAGATCCGGTAAGATCCCATCATGATCACCATCGTGCACGGGGGCCAGACGGGCGTAGATCGTGGGGCTCACGAGGCCGCCATCGACAACGGCTGGTCAATCACGGGCTACATGCCACGCAATGGCTGCGATGAACTCGGCAAGATCCCGGAGACCGTTGCCCGATTCCTCGTGCCACATAGCCGATCAGGCCTCGCCGCACGCACGGAGGCCAACGTACAGGCAGCTACCACGCTCCTACTCATCGTACGCGATGCGGATGACCCGCGCGCCACGCCCGGCACTGCCAAGACCCTAGATCTCGCCGCCGCCCGACACCTACCACGACTGATCGCCGATCCCACGACCGAAACATCGCAGATCGCCAGATGGATCTGGAACAGCCTGCTCATCCCCAACACCCTCTTCCTGCCCCTCGAAGCACTCCCGGATGATCCACTCGGACCCGGACCCGTGACGACGCGTCTTCTCGTCGCGGGACCGCGCGAGAGCAAGTGGAGTGCTGCACGCGCCGAGACCGCAGCCCTCCTCCGCCGCGTTAGCCGCGAGCTCACACAAATTTCACAAACACCCAGATCAAGTCGGCACTTGCCGGGCCCCCCGCGGTAAGATCTCCCCCCCCATGGCCACTCCCCGATCCAAGACAGGTCTCCTCCGCTATGCGGATGGTCGCGTCAGACCTGCCCGTTTCTACTACGGTGACCACGAGCAGGCACCCCCCAGCCGCACACAGATCGACAGCGCGCGTCACATACTCTGGACCGAGGATGACGGTGCAGTCGGAATCCGCCAGGGGACGGCTGTCTCGATTGGAGCCACCCCCGCGTACTCGGCAAACTACGACGCCCTCGATTGGGGGAACTAGGCTGCGTCGTTGCAGTCACCCCGGCTCAGCGTACGTATTCATATCCCTCGCCGCCACCTCCTTCAGTAGCCATGTGACAGTCTCACCGTCCGTGCTCGCTGAAGCCACCAATTCCTGCAACTTCATCAGTGACAGCCGCTGCACTTCGTTCAGCACTACACCCGCTGCACCATCCACCACGTTCAACGCAGTCTCGATCGCATCAGCAAACTCTCGACCGCAGCGCCCAGCTAGCGCCCGCGCGTATAGCTTCATTACAATCTTCTGCATCTGCTCTAACGTGATCTCGCCACTACGGTCGGACAGATCCATGCATTGCGGCGGCATTAGGTGCTCGAGCCTACCATAACTTCGGACTGTACTGGGCGGGACGATCCCTGTCAGATCCACCCCCATCCCGGGGTAAACTCTGACCACACGATGACCACCTGCACTGATTCTCCAAGCCGTCCGTCACGCGAGACGCTCAACTCCCTGATCGATCTCGTCGCATGGGCCAAGACCTGCATGATCATCACCGCGGCCACCCTGCCCAATAGTCCCGCGCGCTCACGGACGCTCGGTGAATTGAGGGAGGCCGTCATTGAGCCCCGACGCATCATCGACGAGATCTTGGGTCGCGCCCTGGAACTACCCCGCGCAATCCTCGTGGAGCTGCGCGTGTGCGAGTTGGCAATCCCCAAACTCGAGGCGGGCGCTGTCCTTCGCCAGTCTTCGCACAATCCCACGGCCCTGTGAGAAGTCCCATGGACACGCATTCCAAGGCCAGGGACCTCTACGCGGTACTCGAGGTCCCCCGCGACGCGAGCGAGGACGATCTCAAGAAGGCCTACCGCCGTCTCGCGAAGAAGTACCATCCCGACATCTGCCCAAACGACAAGGTCGCCGAGGACAAGTTCAAGGAAGCGGCGAACGCCTACCAGATCCTCTCCGACCGTGCGCAGCGTACCAGTTACGACCGTTACGGCCTCGACGGCCTGCGGCGGGGTGGCCCACCAGGGACTGGCGCCGGGGCCGGGGCTCCCTTTGAGGGCTTCAAGAGCGTCGAGGACATCTTCTCCACGTTCGGCAACCTGTTTGGGGACTTCTTCGCGAGCCGTGCCGCACGGCCTCCCCGCGGGATAGATCTACACCTCGAGCTCCACCTGACCTTCCAGGAAGCCGTGTGGGGAACATGCCAGGATGTGAAACTCACCCGGACGGTCAGCTGTACACCGTGCGGCGGGTCCGGTGCAGCCAGCCATGGGAGATCTGAGACCTGCCGCACCTGTCAGGGTAGGGGGCAGGTCGTCCACGCGCAGGGCTTCTTCATGGTCCAGACAACGTGTACACCGTGTCGTGGCCGCGGCAAGCTGATCAATGTCCCATGCACCAGTTGCCATGGCCAGGGCCTCGGACCCGAGACCAGCACATTCTCACTGAGAGTCCCACCTGGCATCAATCACGGTCAGACACTCCGTGTCAGCGGCAAGGGCGAATGTGCCCAGGGCGGGACGGCAGGTGATCTCTATGTTGTCCTCCACGTGGCAGGCGATGACAGATTCACGCGCGAGGAGGACGACATCACCAGCGAGGTATCAATCAGCTTCGCCCAGGCCGCGCTCGGCGGCGAGATCGAGGTCGACACGCTCGACGACAATTGTCAGGGCACCGCGATCCTCGAGCTTTCTCCCGGCACGCAACCTGGCGATCTGATCGTGCGCCACGGTCAGGGCATCCCACACCTCAACAGTCATGGGCGTGGAGATCACATAATCCAGCTCAAGATTGAAGTCCCCAAGAAACTGACGGGCAAACAGGAGAAGATTCTCCGAGAATTCGCGGCAGAGCTAGGTGAGGAGCGCAAGCGAACGAGAAAGAAGAGAAAATAAAAAGCATCTGCTGTCCTCGTGCAGAACCACCTCAAGGCTTCCAAAAGCCGCCGCCTTTAAGCCTCCTTCACCGTCGTGGCAGCCTGGGGGCGCGCGAGGCTGGCGTCCCTCGCGATCGCCTTGCCGATAGCATTGTGAATCTTTGCATCCCAGTCGAAGCCCCTGATCACGACAACACAGACGGCCTTGGCCTGTCGGGTGCATCAAGCAGCCGCCATGACGAACACCGACACGCACATCCGTTGGGAAATTTGGATCGGCGAGACCGGCCACGACCCAGAGTTCCCGGAGCTCCGCTGGCGCTTCAATGCGTGCTTCGATGAGCGCAGCAAGGCCGAGGTTGAGGGTGCCTGGTATCGGGAGCACGGATACTCGAATGTGGACATCCGCTGCCGGACCACACGGTACCAGGCACGCCGTCACGTCACCACTGGCTAAAAGCTTGAAAGGGCTCCTGTTCTCGCGCCTGCAGGTCTCTGGATCTCCCAACATGTACGGCTCAGGCGTGCACGGCATGGGTAGCTAGCTACCCGTATCTCAGAAGAAACAGCGAGCCCTGAAATTCGTGGACGATCAGAAACGGGTATCAACCTACCCAGAAACGCTGCTCAACGAACCGCAGTCGGCCCGCCTCAGCCCGCATCCGAGCCGCGGCAGCTCTCCTAGCCTTCGAGGACACGCGGCGCGGATCATCGGGGCACCGATCCCCGCGGGCCACAGCCACCGACGAGCATCCCGGGGACAGTCTATACATAACTCATCCACGAGGATCCCGGCGAACCGCCCCACATGCGGCACGAATGAAAGACGTGATAGCCTCCCCAGGTGAAGAAGATCGAAGAGCCGAACGCCGAGCTACCAGGCAAGATCCTCGTGGAAGAAGTACTCCTCCTCCTGCATGGCAACGCCGCAGAGTATCGACCGAGCCCCTCTGGGGCGGGAAACTCCTCCGTGGGTGGCGGTGTGGCCACATTGCGCGTCACAGGAGAGGGAGCAAGCGTACGGGTGACAATCTCGAGACTAGACGTGCTTGGTCTTGACCTTGAGGTACCCCGCGAGATTTGGGATCGCCGTCTCGATGTGGGGAGTCTACACGGCGGGATGATGTCTGGTCCGATCATGGGAGCCAGTGGCCTGGCCAAGGAATGGCACCTCAGGCCTGGAGGTCGTGAGGTTGTCGATCAAAACGATGGATCATTACTCATTGTGGACACAGGCCGTGTCGTTCGTGCGACCCTGACACTTCATCGTGGATTGACCATAGAGATGGACATCACGCTGGAAGAGTGGGCAAGGGCCTTCGCTGAATCCTCAGGCCGCACCATCGCGGAAACTCTCACCCGCGAAGATCCATCCCTCCCGGAGGAGGTCACCCGCGCGCTGTGCGATGCGACTCAGCGCCTTAGGGAGCTGCACACTGAGTTGCTCGCCAGTCACCTCACCCTTCGGGGAACTCTTGCCCTCCCCGGCGTGCTAGTCGGATACGGCCTGGGGGCATTCGTTGCTAATGGCATGACGGACGACCAGCTTATCAGGCATGTACTCTCCATCGTCTCCCAGATCCGACAGGCAAGCGACCAACTGCAAAAATCAATGAGAGCCTGAGCCATGATCACGTGGGTTTCCTGTCACGATCCAACAGACGGCACCCACCGCAGATGTGCGTGGATCGTGGATCGATAAGACAAGGCAGCTTGTTGTGACCGGCCTACATTTCCATGAGTGAAACACCAATACTTCTGCCCACTCCTGAGCTGCTCCACTGTGTGGTGTGTGACTCGACCCATTCTAGTGTTGAGGACGCTCTTGTCGACGGCTGGATCTGCTTCGAGGGACAGTGGTGGTGTAGGCAGCACCGAAGAGCGCTCGATCCGGCTCGTCTAAACAACGAAACATCATAACGGGTGGCCGCCGAAGGGAAATCTACCATGCGCGATAACCCACGCTTCAGTGTGACCCGAGACAGTTTTTTCGAGGGTCCGTCCGGCATTAGCCTCCAGTGGGGGGAAACCTCACCCCCGGCTACACACCAGCATGACTTCGAATGTGGCTGTACGGAGCGCGTGCAACAGAGACCTGCAGGAGTACCAGCCGCGGTTCAACAAGACGCTCGAATCTCATGGGATGATTGTGTGATCGCGCTGGAACCAGAGGTCGCAGAGCCCTGGGTCACGTTCCGCAGGGCCAATGACACCGAGGACTGGATCAGACGCCGGATGCTCGGTACCACCGAGGCCGATGAGGATCATGCCTACTTCATCTTCAACAAGCACCAGGACGGCGCCAAAATTGAGGTATCAATACCCGGATTTGGACTGGTCGACTGCCTCCTCGTGGACCTGTTCTTGGGTAACCGGATCGACATGCGACGGCTCCTCAATGGCCACTCACCATCTCGCCTCGTAGACCCCTCCAAGATCGCCCCAGATCAAGTGTGGATCCACGCGAGCTCCTGGGGGAGAGAGTCCATGAGGACCCTCGATGGGCCAGAGGCCGTGACGATCCGCGAGATTTTTGGCCTGGCCCAGGCATGCTGGCAACAGGCTCGACCACACCTCCTGATGCAGGATGCGCCAATCGATGCCGTCCGACATGCGCTCGGGTCTGACAAGGGCCTCCTGACCGCGGCGCTCAACTTGCGGAGGCTCCTATCCCAATTCGCGTTCACCATCAAGAACACCAGGCTGTTCCACCTGGCAAGGGAGATTAATACCGAGCTTAGAGAGCTAGAGCTGTCCCGGCGCGCGTGATGACTTTCCCCTCCCACCCATGAGAAAGAGACTTGTCACACATGAGTAACAACAATCGCCGTATTCCAGGTGCGCTCAGTGATGAACAGCCAGCCGAATCCCGTCCCAATGACCATATCTTCACGGGCATCACGGAGGGCGATCAACCCGGAGAATCCAGGCGCCATTGTTCGTGCGGTTGGACCTCAGCGAGTGCTCCTGGCTGGCTGCTGGACATGGACATTCACATCGCCGAAGTAAATGGTATCTCATACCAGGAACAGAAAAAACGAACCACCAGCGCCATGCGTAAGTTGTCCAATTAAATGGTCAGCCGCACGGCCACACACTCAGGGCGGAATACAGTTTTTGGGATCTGGGCAGGCAAGTAGCTCAGGCGGAATACAGTTTTTGGGATCTGGGCAGGCAAGTAGCTCAGGCGGAATACAATTATTAGGATCTGGGCAGCCGCGTAGCTCGGGCGGTGTGCAATTATTGGGATCTGGGCAGCCGCGTAGCTCGGGCGGTGTGCAATTATTGGGATCTGGGCAGCCGCGTAGCTCGGGCGGTGTGCAATTATTGGGATCTGGGCAGGCAGATATCGATAGCTGTAGCTGCCTAGTATCCTCAAGTTGAGCGACATCTGAATCTTAAACACAACCTGCGACAATAGTAAGTCCAATAAGGACCAATAAATTCCTCATCTCTCCTGCTTTCCGAGAGGCCCCAACGCCACTCACTCTCATTGGCGATGGGAGCTTGAGGAATACTGTCAACTCAATGAAAAGATCGGCCTAACGATGGCTGATGGCTACAGGCGCCTCTTTGAAAACAGGCACTTGGACACATGAGCCTTGGCAACGACGTGCGATGCCCAGGTGGGCACTACGCGATCCCGACTCTTGCAAATTGTAAGAGCGCTGGGGTACTGTCGAGGAGCTGTGCTCCCAACCCGCAGAGAATCCACCATCCTCCGGCTCTTGATCAAACATGGCTCCATGTACGGTTTGCAGCTGGTTGATGCATCAGACAGCACCCTCGTACGCGGCACGATCTACGTGACCTTGGGTCGGATGCAAGACAAAGGGCTCGTAGAGAGTCGACTCGAGGATCCGCAGCCTAGATCAATCGGCCCAGCACGACGTTTCTATACGATTACAGATCGCGGTCGACGCGCGCTCGAGATTCTCGAGCTTGTCACAGCTGAACTCGCACCGGAGATATCGACATGAGTTGGCGCGAGAAACTTAACAACCTGAAACAACAGGCCTCCAACCAGACACAACACACCACGACAGATGCGCGGAAGATTCTCGATGAAATGGGACCTGACATTCCAGACATCCGATCACACCCAATCACCAAGAAGGATCTAGAGGACTTCTACACGGCGGCACGAAAACAGGGAGTCAACCCCCTACCGCCCTCAGTCACCACGCACGGATGGTTGCTCTCACTATCACGCGTCATGACAGAAGATCATGGTCACGTGTGGCACCTATCTGCGTCCCTCCACCCGCGGGGAAGGAGCAGTACCCCCAACGACTGGAAGATGCTTGGGCATTTTGTCCTACACCTGGGAGCGCCCAAAACTCCAATGATCATGCCTGAGGATCCAACGAAAGTAATTCACTGGCAGTGGCCGGAAGCCGCCTGAAGCCACTAAACCTTACCGGAGCCGCCCATCGGCGAGCACTACGTGGAAACCTACTGATGGATAACAACCGAATAAGCACGCTTGCCTCGATGGACCAGACGCGATGAGCGGGGCTCGGATGATCCGCACGGAACCCACCAGCGCCGCGTGCTCGGCGTGCGGCGAGAAGCATCCACAGGGCGGCGTCGCCGTGACCATCAGCGAGACGACGACCGTGCTGTGCCAAGAGTGCGGAAGTCATACGGCGACCGCGATCCAGGATAAGCTGTCGCTGTGCGGCGCCTCCGTGTCATTATCGCGCGACGAGCTGACATCTGAGCAGGTCGCCTCGTTCGCGACCTATCCGCTCGAGCTGCTCCTCGACGAGCTGGTCGAGTGCACGGTGCGTTGGAACATCGGTCCGCTCGACGCCGATGAGCGCCGGATCGCGACGGCGCTGCTGGAGCGTCTATCCGCCCTTGGGATCGCTCGCAAAGCGCACCGCGCAGGGTGCGAAGTCTGGCCGAAGTACCGGCTCTGCGACTGTCCCTGGGAAGTTTCGTCATGAAAGGCCCGAGTTTGAAGAGCGTCTCGACGGGGCTTCCGGCGCTCGACCGCGGGCTCGGCGGCGGTCTCGTCGAAAACTCCACCACCTTGCTCGCAGGGCAGCCTGGCGCTGGCAAGACGACGCTGACGCTCCAGGTGCTCGACGGGCTCGGGAAGCGCTGCCTGTACGCCACCGGCGAGGAGACTCTCAAGAAGGTCAAGGCTACTGGACGCCCGTCCGCGTGTCCGAGCTGCAAGAGCGAGAACGTGTTCGGGTGCGAATCGCCGGAAGATCTCGTCGAGTGGAAACTGGCTGCTCAACAACAGCGTGCCGCAGAGGAGCGCTGGTGATGACGACTGTCCCGCCCGACTTCGCCATCCGCGCCGCCGTCGAGGTCGGCGCCCGATCGCCGTGCGCCAAGAGCAAGCGCGGAGCGGCGGTGTTCGTGCCGGAACCGTACCCAGAGATCCTCGGCGCCGGGTTCAACATGCAGCCCGAGCCGTTCACCTGCACTGCCGATGACCGATGCCGGTCCGCGTGCGGCAAGCTATGCGAGCACGCCGAGCAAGTCGCGATCCGTGGCGCCATCCAAAGGTGGACCGACGGCGATGGCCTCCTCCGAGGGCTGCAACTCGTCCACGCCAAGGTCGTCGACGGCCAACTCGTCACGGGCGGTGGCCCGTCGTGCTGGCAGTGCTCTAGGCTCGTGCTCGCGGTCGGGCTCGATGGGGTGTGGCTGTATGAGCAGCCGCTGTGCATGATTCGGCCGAGCCAGGGTTTTTCCCGCAGGTCGAGAAGTACCCCAACGGCGATTCCGGTCTGGCGCTACTACACCGCCGAGGACTTCCACCGCGTGACGCTCGCGGCGTGCGGGATCGGCGATCGGGGATAGATGCAATGTCCCCGATGATCGTCGACACGATTGATATCGAGATCTCCCACCCGCTACCCGCGACTCTACGAATAAATGTGCAGGCACCGGAGACTGTCTCACGGTTGCAATGTCGCTTCGATCTCCGCGCCGAGCCCCGCGCGCCAGGCGTCATACCACTGAGCCGGCGCGCCGTTTTTCGTCCAGCGCCACCCCTGCGCGGCGCAGATGGCGCGCACGAGCTTGCCCGTAGCGCCGTGCTTCGTGACTAGCGCTCGCAGGTTCACCCCTGCACCCTGATCGATGCGCGCGCGGGCGGTCGCGATCGACACGATCCAGACGCTGACCTGCGGGCACGTGAGAGACCGTCCCGGACTACCCGCGCAGCTCAAAACGTGCCTGGAGCGCCTGTTCGACCACGCCAGAACGACGGGCACGACGCTCTGGCTCGTCGGTCTTCTGACGAGTCGCGGCGATGTCGCGGGTCCCAGGACGATCGAGCACAACGTCGACGTCGTGCTCAGGCTCGACCAGGAGGGCGACGAGTGGGTCTTGCGCTGCCCCAGCAAGAACAGGTTCGGACCGACCAACGTCGTGGGACGTCTCACGCTGACGCTCAGTGCGTGCCAGCGACAGCCTCCGAGCTCAGCTCTCAGCTCAAGAAGGCCGCGACGGGGCTAGCCACGGCACTCGCTGCCGCGAGGGCGTAAATCTACGGTAACGTAATAGAGGACAATCTACGTATCTCTCCTGTGTGGCGCCTTGTTGTAGAAGCGCACGGAGAAATCGGGCAGCTCAGGTGTCGCGTTCGGCTTACCTGGCGGACTTATCCACGCACGTTCGCACTCGCGCATGCACCACTTGTTGATGTCATCAGGACCCTTCGCGGAGCGGGGCTTTGCGTGACCGCCCTCGTACGTACCTGGATTGATCGGGGCTTCGTCGATCTCTCCATCGGCAAGGTACGCGTAGTCGTCCTTGTCGTCGCTGATCTGGACGCTCGGCCGACCTCCATTCATGCCCCACGCCTTATTGCACTTCCCGTCGCAGGCATGCGTGGCGGCCTGACCGGCGAAAGTGATATGCTTAACAATCATCATCAGACATGTTTCCTGGAAGCTCGCCGACGACTCGTCTCTGATCTGCGCTGTTGCGACATCGCTTTCTTCACCAGGGCTACTCCTTGAGCTGCCGTTCGGCTGCCGTCAGTTCCGACGTGCCAGTGCATGAATGCAGGCCCTTGTTTTGTCAAGTTCTTGGTCATAGATTCCTCGCACGAAAATCGTCAATGCCCTCATAGAAACGTCGATCATCCTCCGTGAACTTGTTCTCGGGTGTCCGGTAAAGCTTATTCGCGCGTGTGCCCTTGATGTGGAGCTGAACCACGAGAGCTTGTTCGCTCGTTGGTTTGGTCACCGCGTCGATTAGCAGTTTCAGGATCTTGTCTTCGGTAACGCGATCGTCAAGGACAAGATATTCCGCGATAACGGCGCGCAGATTCTTCTTAGCGTCCTTGTGGCTCACGCGTGGGCACCCGTGTTCGTGGTTGCGCTGGTCATGCCTCAAGACATAGCAGCCTGCGTGCCGGCGGAGAATGCGTGCAAATGTCCGATCGGTAACCCTGAGTAACAACATACCTGTATTTGCTGGAGGGTAACACATCGCTGTCGTTATACGGGTAGTGCCCTACCCGGGTAGAGGACAGAACGACGTTATGTCCCGACGATGATTCCTTCGACCTGTTGTCCCGATCAACAGCGCCTCGCAGACGAACGACGTCCCATCCGAGATCCGAGACACAGCGGCCCACCGACCACAACCCCGATGCCACCACGCCCATCGCTCCTCGACCATCCGTTCTACGTCGGCGAGAACATCTTCGCCTCGAGCGGCACCGCCACCCCGCACGACGCGGTTCTGCTGCTGCCGGTCTATGGCTGGGCCAGCGAGGGCGCGCACTACCACTACGACACCAGTGCCTGCGACGCCGGCGCGACCTGCAGTCACTACACGCAGGTCGTCTGGCGCGCGACCACCAAGCTCGTCGTGCGCGTCACCTCTGAAGTCTTGTCGCGGTGGTCATCCAGTGGTACTTGAAGAAGCAAGCCGATGGATCAAGCCAAAAGAAAGTCGTCGTTGGGGGTTGGGGACGGCTCTCGCACATTCTCAGAGGCTGAGTTTAAGGCCGATGGTGCGAAGGTCGTTGCGCATGCGGCGGCGACAGGAACGGCGGTGGTTGCGGCCCCCGATGGTAGAACGGTGCTGCTCATCAGCATCCCCACAGAAGACCTACCTGTCCTCGACAAGTAGTTGCTAATCGTTGGGGGGTGTGAGTAGCGAGAGCGTCGCCAATCAATTTCGGCTATGGATACGAGCCGGGATGACGGGCTGTGAGTTCGCCAAGCTCCTCGCGGGCAAGGCCGACCACGTCCCATCGCCAGTCCGGTCCGCGACCGCGACCGCGACCGCGCAGCGGGCACGATAACGAGCCTCGACGCCGTCCACTCGGCGCCTCTGCTCGTGACGCTACGAAGTCCGTCTGACAGCGGACCCGGGAGCCCGGGAGCCCCGCGTGTGAATTTTCCGACGAAGAACGGAGCGCCTTCTAAATCGTGCCGTTCAGCCTCGATTCAGCACCAAAGCCCACCAGCGCCCCAGCGCCCTAGCGTCTGAAGAGCCAAGGGAGCGCCGATCTTCAGCGCCGATCTCGATAACAGCGCGCTTCCCAGCACTCCCCCGCGGGGCTCACCCAGTCATCAAACCGCAGCTGCGGATCGACTTGTCGATGATCCCAGTAGGTATCATTCACCTGCACGTAACGACGCAGTGCCTCGAGAATCCGGGCATAGTCGGATCGATCCGGAGCAGGGAGTGCGGTGTTCGTAGTACGGTCATCGAGTACGCTGATGGTTGCTGCACGCAGGCGCCCCAGGTCTCGACGCGACCAGCGCGACAACACCATCTCGCTCCTCGGGTCCCCGCGGTTGGCCGTCAAGATCGTCTGCAGCGCGGCACCCTGCTGTCGGAGATTCTCCGCATACGAGGAGGCCACGTGGGCCTGGGCAATCGACTGGAACAGCGCCTGCTGTCGGGCATCCAGTGAGTCCCACACGGGCCTGCTGACAATCATCCAGGTGATCAAGAACTGTTGCTGCCACCCCGGCGTGTGTACGAAGCGCAGGCCCGCGGTGCCAATGTTTCCGGTGGTCGTGAACAACTGCGAGACGTCGTCGAGCGGCGTGGCGAACTCGAGGCCCTGGATCGTCCCCGCGAGCACAGCCTGCAATAGGGAGCCGCCACCGGGAACTGCCGCGATGAACGAGAGATTCTTCGCGGGGATGCGCCCATCTGTAACGAGCTCGTCACAGGCACGGTTGAGCACATCCTCCCCGGGGGGCAGGTAGCGGAGCGTCCAGTGCTGCTGACACAGGCCCATCAGGCCAATGCCGCGGCGACCACGCACGTCGTCCATTGGCTCGCGGAAGTAGCCGGAGAGTTGCTCTGGGCTGCCCACGATCGGCAGGGCAACGATGCCCCGGCCACGCGCCGCGAGAATCTCCTGAGCGAGCTCAAGACCTGTCTGGCCCCCATCGACCGATCGGCCGTACAGAAATCCCAAGAACTCATCGAAGGATGGTCCGAGCGGAACACCCGAGTTGTAGAGGAAGCCCCACGTCTGGTTGAGATCTCCACCAGAGATGTACGCCGCGTCAAAACCACCCCCGGCCTGACCGGCTGCGACGGCCGCGACGATATTCGGGAACTGGGCCGGAATCGGGGGAATGCCCGGGATCTGGATCAGGTGCACCTCACCGGTAGGTCCCAGCACCGTGGTCGTCACTGCCTGGAGACGTGCGGCAAAGGCCTGTGCCGGCGGTCCGATGGCCGCGGACGCACTGAAGCTGCGGAACTGAATCTCGCGGGCACTCGCGGCCCCCGACATCATCGTGGCGATCACCAGCACGACCAGCGTGCCCAAGATGATCCGATTCTTACGCGTCACGTGTTTATCATCACTCACTCTGTCCTCCTCTAGTTCTTCTTGACATGTCAGTCGCCGAGTAACCAGTTTCATGCCGCTGATCACCCGGGGAAAATGGTGGATAAGTCGTGAAGGATTGGAACAGTCATCCTACACGGAGCTGATCATCCTGCATCCTGGCGTGTGCATAACTGGGAGCCGCCGACCCACAGAGGACCGAGCTAATGTGGGGTTATGTCGCATCCAGTCCTGGACATACCACAATTGACCGCATCCACCCCCAATATCGTCCTGTCCCGCGGGGTCAAACATCCGTGTGCTGTAACCGCGCTCCAAGAGCTTGGTCTGGAAGTTCGCCGCAAGCTCCCTCTGCCGGACGTTCGCTGCTGCAACGGACTCGTCACGCTCACACACGACCGAGATCGTAGCCTGCCAGATCTCCGGATCAAACAACTGCCACAGCCGATCAGCATCACGCTCGGTGACATTACGCTCGTGAGCACAGTAGTTGAAGAACGGCTGGCGACCCGTACGCTCATGCCAGCGCTCACCCTCGAGAGCAATCTCATCAAGACGGAGCTTTGCCCTGAACGGGATCAGGGCATCCCGCGCCTCATCGGTGCTCTCGTGCACCGAGAACTGCAGGCCGATCATCGGGATCGCGAGAGAGATGTTCCGGATCGGCTCAAAATCTACACGCGGGGCTGAGGTACTGATCAACAGCGCTGCGTGAGGAATCTTGGCATGCAGATCATGGAGTGCGGGAAGCAGACCACCAAGATTCAACAAGGGTTCTCCCATCGACATGAACATGATCTGCAGGCGCTTCACAGCGCGAAAATCGATACCACGATCCCCAAGGAGGTAGAGTGGCTGTTCGTAGATCTCCTGAGCTGTCAGCGAGCGGACGAAGCTGTCCCCGGCGCCACAGAACCGACAGCCGACAGGACAACCACTCTGCGTGGAGCAGCAAATGACCGTACGCTCCTCATAGGTCGGATACTTATAGAGAACGGCCTCGGCCACCGCGTCCAGCTTCGTGAACACGTACTTCGTGACATTAAAGTCACGGCTGTCGATACGGCGAACTTCGTTCCAATGAGTCACTTGCTCTTGCTCTTTTCTGATTTAGGGGTTCGTGTCAACGAGTGACGCACACAGCGGGTCTATTCATCACGGCTCGTGTTTTTGCGTTGTCCCACTCAATGGCAGGTTGCCAGTGGCGACGTGCCTGAGGACGACGGGGATCCGGGAAGCACACGAGAGCAATCTCGGGACGACGGTTGAATGTATGAATATAGGCGTGCAGTGCACAATGACCGAGGCTCCGCCAGTGCATGAACTGCCGAAAGATCTCAGTGGGACCAATAGTGAGATTAGCCATTGCCATCCTTCTCCAAACTATCGCTGTCGAAACCTTCCCCGAGGGGTGTCAAGCGCGAGGACAACCTCTCCAACAGGATCTTGATACAACATCACGGCGAAGCGCTCGATCAGCGCGGCTAGATCCGCCTCAGACAACTTGAGGGGCGTCTCCCGGAGCTCCAGGGGGACCATGGCCTCACCAGCAAGATGCCATACATGATCGATGATCATGACTTATCAACCCCGTTACTGGACCTGGCGTGAAGCCTGCCGAGTGCGAGCCGGATGAGGTCGGACATCGAGAGCTGCCGCCGACTCATCTCGGCACGGAGCCATGTCTCCTCCTCATCAGTCACGCGTGCACCAATGTAGTTGACGAGGTTGGCACGACTGTGGCGTTTGGGCTCGAACATGTGCGGCTAAATGTCTATCATTATGTTAGCGGTCGAGTCAAGGCTTCTTCCGCGAGAGTACATCTTCCTGTACCAGCCGAAGCTGGCCCCGCAACCACACGCCGAAGTCATCCGGCACGTCCTCACCACGTGCGCGACGCGTGCGCGACGCGTGTGCCCCGCGGGTGAGTTGCTGCCCGCGTCGGATGCCACTCCAACACCGCTCGTCAACGTGAGCCCCCGCACTGCGGACACGTGACCGAGAGTGCGCTGATCTTCACTCGCCGCGTCATCCCTAATCAGGCTCCGCGAGCCAGCTCAGGTACGCCCTGTAGATCGATCGTCCCTCCGGACACAGCGCGGCGAGTGTCTCAGCATCGACAGCGTGTCGTTGCTCCCTTGGACGAGCTATCCGCACGCCCTCGGCATTGACCAGCCGACACTGCACACAGAGCTCTAGGTGCTCGCCGAGCTCGTCATGGACCCCTGATCCCCTCGTCACGGCAGGACCCCCAAGGCATCAGGCGCCTGTCCTGTAACAGGAGGTGCATTTTCTGGCAGTACCTCAGGTGCATGCTCTGCCAAGAACACGCGCCAAGATCCAGGCTTCTTCTCCCCCCCGCGCAGCCCCTTGGTCCCCCGACCCCACAGGCCCTCGATCTTCGTGAGATGCGGCCTGGCACGATCTTCCATCTCAATTGCCCGGCGCGCAAGATCAGGATGCCGGCGCGCGAGCTGGATGAGCTCACTAGGCTTGGTGGAGGGACAGAACGTGCACGCTGATTTCGGTGGCACCGGCAACCCTGCCCGGATGATCTCCTCCGCACACCGCTCACGATCCCACCCCCACTCACGCAGGGGATAGATCCAATCCCAGGGACCACGGGTCTCGACACCGCCACGCTTGGAGTCGCAGGGCCCGGCATCATAGCCGATTGCCCGAAGAACCCTACCACCCGCCGTGATGTGCCCCGCAAAGTAGTCCCCACACGCGGAGTCAAGCGGCCCACCCTTCCACTTGAGGCTGCACTTCTTGTAGCCAAATGCCAGGCTCGGCAACGTCTCATTCACGAGGCAGTTCTCCTCGAGCGTCGTGTAGGGGCCATTCTTGGGGCGCTGCACGACGTAGCGCACATCTGTGATCGTTGGGAATCCAACACTGGCGAGCCAGGCATCAATGAGCGATCGGTACTCATACGTCTCTGGCCACTCATTGCCGACCTGCGCATGTCCGATCCAGTCGGGACGGACACCACGGCGCCACCAGCCAACGAGTACGGCGGTCGAGTCAACGCCCATGCCGTAGGACAGGGCGAGAGGATCCCTGATCATGACAGTCCCTTCACGGCGAGAACCCCCGATCCATGCACCACACAGGAGACAACGTCCACGGGGGCCGACCTCTGGTCGTGCTCCACCGCGGGCACCCTCTGGATGATCGTCTTCATGACGGCTCCTTCCGTGTTGTTGCGGGCCGTGTGTCCCAGGCCTCACCCTGAAGACCACGGGTCCAGCGCTGTCCGCAACGCCCATTGAGGCACAGGTACTGTGGTCGACCGTCCGCGGCCTCACCAGCACGAGTCCCCGTGCAATGGCCACAGGCCCTGCATTGTCCCCGCTCCATCTTCATGGCAGGAGGATCCTCGCCTCACCAATCGCGAGCTTCTGCTCCTGCGAGAGGTCATCCACTAGACCGCATCTATTGCACTGCATGGCCAGGAGTGCACGAGTGACCTCCTCTGCCGTCGAGTGAATGTTCCCAATCGGAAAGCAGCTGTTAGTCTCACCCGCCACGAGGGTGCCATCATGCGACACGCTGGGCGAGCAATTACCCGCCTTTCCCAGGGCCGCGCGCGCGCGCAGAATCACCAGGGCCTCACGGACGTCCCGGGTCACACGCGTGAGAGATCGCAGGTTGAATGAGGTAGGGCCCTTACGGACAGGTAGACCGTCAATTCCCCCGCGCGCCCGCGCGGGCTTCATGCGACCCAGCGGAACCAGGGTGGTCAGTGCCGATACGATCATGATCCGGGGGTCTTCCGGGATCACCGTGGGCCGACGCGGGTAAAAACGCGGATCATTGGTGACCTGCACGAGCAGCCGCCTCCAATCAGGACGGAGGATCTCAGCACGGAGCACCGCATCGTCGAGCCATAGCCCATTGGTGATAAGGATGACGTCGTAACCCAGATCAAGCACCGTCGACAGGCACCACGTGACGTCAGGGTGCTCAGTAGCCTCCCCCCCGCTGATCAGAATCCGCCTGGGGCACCCAGTGGCCCAGGCTGCTCCCTCAAGTCGGGCTGTGAGCTCGAGGGCTCCCAGGAACGTCTCCCGCGACATGTGCCCACCGACCACCGTAGAATTCTCCATGCAGTGACTGCAACCCATGGAGCAGTAGTTAGTAATCTTGATCAACATCCTGTTCTCCGCGCAAGGACGGCCTTCCCGGCCCGCGTCACGATCACGTCGTGACCGTTCAACTGCCCCCGCAACTTACCGCGCCCCACGTGACGGGCCCTGAACTCGACGAGACCTCGCTTCTCCAACTTGCATGCAGCCTGGTAGTACGAATCGATCATCGTGATCGTCCACGTCGAGCCGGCAGCCTCGAGTTGACACAGGGTCTCCCTGAGTATCTTGGTCAACGCCACGGCGGCACCTCCCTCAGACATCACCCGCGTTCGGATCTCGCGGTAGTCGGACGAGGGCGCCCAGTCGATAGAACTTCCCGGGCACGAGGGCACGAGCCCGTGGCACGCAGAGACACCTACCAGCCTCCACTAGCTGCTCGATCGTCGCATCAGCCGTACGCAACGCAGTAACCTCATCCGAAACATCCACGACGGCGAGAGCGACATCAGGCTCAGCGTAGAGGGCTTTATCATGAATCGTGACGAGGAAGATCATTGGTGCTTGCTCCCGCGTACTGCCAGCCGCGTTCCAAGAACACCGCCGGCCACGGATATTACCACGAGGCAGCACAACCCCAGGGTGCTGAGCCAGGAGAGGGCACTTCGGATGAGACACTTGGGACGCCTCATGCTGTGAGCCCCCTGACCCGCACGTCGTGCGCCTAACGCATCACCACGCCGCGCATCTCCGCGTAGTGCTCTGCCTCGACACGGAGGCGTGACAGCTCCCCGGAGAGAGCCTCCTGGGGATCGAGCTGGGCGGGACAGCGCAGGGCCACGAAGCGCGTGTCATGCGCGTACTCCGAGCCCGGCTGCTCGACCGGCGTGCCGAACTCCCACCAGAAGTGAAACTTCCCCTCATACCCATCCCAGTCCCAGTCAGCGGCGTGGAGGGGACACTCATGCACGACGAGAGCGTACAACGCTCTCGAGTAACAAGCGAACGCGTCAGCGTAGTGCTGGCTCGGCCCGAGACCGTGGAGTGGTTCGCCCGCCTCCCGGAGACACGAGGCCGCGTGGTTCGCCGCATCGAGGAGCTTCTGCCCCCGCGCACCCGTCTTCTTCCTCTTCGTCACCATGTCCCGATCCAGAGAAGCAACCAACGCGCCATCCTGACAGCCCCATAGATAACTGCCAAGTCCCAGATTTACGCCACCTGGGTAGATCAATACCTGGGCCTGACGTTCACGGATTGAAGATTGCCAGGACACGGGTACCTAGATACTCAGGAGGCATCAAATCAAATACTTGCCGCGGACAACAACGCCTAGGTCGTCTCGCCATGAGACGTGTCAGGTCGTGGAATGCCTGGTGCAACTATCAGGAAGCATGCGAAATGAGAGAGCTGCTGTGGACTGGTCGCCCAACTTCACGGTTCACGTGCGCGAGGATCTCCATGAGACCAACCGCCACGACGAGGACGGCGAGCGCATCATCAAGTCGACCTTCTACCTCGTCGCCACGGGCAAGAGGGGTCACCGCTGGGCATCCCCGCATGTCCATCGCGAGGAGGCCAATGCCAAGAGCGAGCGCAGGCACCTGGAGCGCAACTTTGATCCAGTGAGGGCGGGTTGGGGCGAGATCGAGCCGATGTACGGATCAGAGGCCTGGACCCCGGAGGTCGAGGCACAGATCGCCCAGGCCGAGCGCGAGGCAGAGGGTTGGGACGGAGGCTATCGCTGGTGAGCCGGACGCGAGGACACAACCTGCCCCGTTATGCCGGCGAGAAGGAATGGCATGCCTCCAGGGCAGCTCACCGTGACGCCCGGCATATCCGAAATCCAGAAACAGCCCCGCAGGAGGAGACGATGATGCACGGTCATGAGAAGGCCCTCTCGAGCACTGGCTGCCCGTGGCCCGGAGGCCCGGAGATCACGTTCGATCGCGCCGACATTGTCCAACTCGGCAAGCTCTACTGCTGGGGCAGCGCCTGCGTGCAGTTCGTTGTCCGGCTGCGGGACGGACGCGAGGTGTTCGTGCGCGCCGACAAACAGGCCAGGGACAACGAGCGCTTCCTGCGAAGACTCGCCAGATCGATCCGTGGGTGCGCCCCCGGCCGCACCGAGGGCTTCCGTACCGTGTGGGGCTCCCCGTCAGTGCACCCCTAGCTCATACATTGTGGGATGGGAGACCGCTGGGCACACACGCTAATTTGCAGCGTGAGGGCTCTGACACCAACCCCCCATGTGTCACGATGTCCAAAAATCACCTCGGAGGTGCCGCGTGGCTCGATTCTGGTCAGCTCTACCAGCTAGTTGGGTGTGTCTCGTGATCCGTCTCTGGTCAGCCCTGGGCGGGCTGTGGATCTGCTCGTGCGGCCTCGAGCCCACAGTCTCCACCTATGAGAGTTCCGTTGGTGGAGGTCGATGCAGCCTCACCGTCTGTGATCCCCAAGATTGCGTACCCTCTCCCGTCGGAGTCGGGTGGGATTGCTCGCACAACTGGGGGGCCGACCTCGCGTGTTACCTCGAGTGCGGTATTGATGCGGGAGGGGCCAAGTGCCCAGACCCCGATCCGATGCGTGTGCGGACGAGCTGCTGGCAACCCTGCACTGCCACGTTTCCCCCTCCCCACGATGACGAATACAAGGCCTGCATGGCAAACTGTATTGACCATCTCACCACGCAGTGTGTGGCAGGCGGCGATCGGCTGACCACACGGCAGGAAGACGCATCAGACTGATAATCAGACCCTATCAGACCATCCCTGCACGAGATATCCCAGAATGCGCGCGCCCCTGCGACGTCGCGTGAGTCGAGCAAACATCCTCCCATCGTCGCCACTACCATGGACCGTCCCTCCCGTCCGCACGTAGCTGCCGAGGGACTGGTCATAGAAGCGCTCGATACGGACAGCCACCTCGGCTGAGAGCCTCCCAGCATTCTTGCCATAAGCCGACCGGATGGCCGCCGTCGTGCTGGAACCCGTGACGAGGTACAGCGGCTCATCGGGAAATGCCCGCTGCAAGAGGTCCAGCGCAAGGTCGAGGTAGGACACCGGCAGCTTATAGAGGAACCTGTTGCCCCGCTTCTCACGGAGCTGTACCTGCGCGACAAGGATACCGTATCTAGAGGGTGCAAAACCGATCGTCATCACGTGCCTGCCCCGGTAGTACAGGAGCACGCCGAACGACGCATCAAGGTAGATCGGATTATTCCGGCCGTGCACCGCCCACGCCGCAGTGTTGATGTAGCGCGTGTGTGTGACCCGCAGCGCGAAGCCCGGCAGATCAATTAAGAGACGGCCGAGACCATTGTGACATGCGACGAAGCGTGCATAGTCCCGCGAGCCCCCATAGCGCCACAGCGCGTGCTGGACCTTCCAGGTCAGCTCCTCCTGCTCCTGGAGGTGATCATCGATCTTGGAGGAGAGGACACAGCTGTGCCAGAGCCAGAGCAGCTCATCGCGAGAGAATGCCCGTGCGAGTACCTCGTACGGAACATAGTGCCAGTGATCCTCCCACCTGAAGTAGGCCATCCCATAATGGTCCTCGATCCAGTCCGCCGCGACCGCGACGAAGCGCTCTCGGGCATCAGCTACAGCATCGATCCTCGTCAGCGAGACGATGGCCGCGGGATCGACACCGATCATGTCCCCCACTCCAGCACCAACGTTTCCGATCATGACCGTGCTCCCCTCTTCAACCTCTTCGCCCCAGCCTTCTCCTTCGCGGCCTCCTTCGCAGCCTTCTGGGCCATGAGCTGAGCGTAGCGGGCGATCAGCTCGGCAGGCTCAGTACAGGTCACGGTTATGCCGTAGAGGGCGGCGACCTCACGGCGGGCAGAACAGAGTACCTCCGCCTCTGCCGCCGTCGGCATGACCGTCGGCCATCCCTTGGTGTAGAGCAGGTGCTTGGGAATACGTTTCTCGATCTGGATGCGCCTGGCTGCCAGATCCTTCGCCGCGAGGAGGGCCGCACGCGTCGCGTCATCAAGTAGCTGTGGGGCAACATCGCCGAGCCAATGGTTACCCTGAAACGCGAACGCCGAGCGAATCTCCAGTCCAACCACCGTGCGAAACACGGGGGCGTTAGCGGCAACTGAGGCCGAGACACGCTGGTCGGAGAGGTCCTGCATGATGCAGAACCGACACGAGATGCGACTCATCCCGAGGCCATAGCCCTCATGCATCTGAAAACCGCGCGCGGCGCAGAGAGCGAACACGTCTTCCATCGACCATGCCGCAATTGGATTCCAGTCAACCCCGCTGGTCTTCGCGCTCTTGAGGCGCTTGTTGAGTCTCGACGTCGGCGCATTCGTGCGCGGAGAGTTCTTCTTGCCCTTACCCTCCTCGCGGCGAATACCGCACGCACTGATGATCCGCTGGCCCGGGAAGAGCTCTACCAGCTTCGCCGCAATCGGGGCGCTCTTGAGCTCGCTGGTGCAGAACCTCATCGAGGGAGTTGACCACGGCAAGATGACCTTGACACAGGACATCTCTGCATAGCGCTTGAGGTTGTTCTCCCAGCGCTTGAGCCAGCGCCTCATCATGCCACCTGCGGGTCGCCTGGTGACCACCAGCGGGACCTCCAGGAAGGCGGCAAGCCGCTCACAGGTCGGCAGCGAGTCCTCCCACTCGACGTCAAGGGCAGGATCCGGATCACCGAGGTCAGCGTGCACGAGCACGACGGATCCCCTGTGCCTGATCGCACGCAGGTGCTCGATCGTGGCGATCGCGGCAGCACACGAGTCCTTGCCACCACTCACACCAATCGCCACAGGGGCATGGGCTGCGAGCAGCTCGTCGATCGTCGCATCTGTCTCCACCCCGCGATCTACCAGGCCGGGCCGTCGGACGTGGAGCTTGACCAGTACGGGGGTTGTCACGGTACGATCTCACAGTCTGACATGTTCGCGTAGTGCCAGTAGCCCCCTGTCCCTGGCCACACTACCTGAGGCTCATCGAGGTGCTGCCAGAGGTCCTCCATCTTGTCGTTGAACCCCACGTGCTTGGACCTCCCGTTGTGGATGCTCATCACGGTGATCACCCTGGACCTCTTGTTCACCAGAGAACGTTTGTCGGGATCGGGCAGGGTGGTGCGCAGGATGGCACCTGCCCTGAGGCGGACACGTTGTCCCCGCCTGATGGGGAGCTCGTGATCGTCATGATAACCCATGTGACGGCCATCGGTGAGACCGCAACGTGAGCAGGGAGCCAGAGGATCCATGCATCCCAACACATCCACAGTAGATGCCAGCATGACAGACAGCCTAACCCAGTGAACTGTCACCGTGGGTAGATCCATACCTGGGCGCAGGAGGACCGATCCTCGAGACAAAATGGATACTGGGTAACCTGATACCCAATCCCGGGTGTGCCAACACCCGTGTCACTCATGATACATCTCACGAGATCCTGGCAGCCCTGTTGGGCTACTATATCAGCAACTTGGCGCTAGCTGTCCACCGGCACAGCTCGCGCATCATCCAGGGCTGTTTTATGGTTAGTATCTCCCCTATGCCAACCGAAACAATCAAGGTCGGAAAACACCCGAAGACACCGCGACACCGCCGCGTCCCCACTGACGAGGCCTGTAGTTTCTGCTGGGCCCGGAGGGGTCAGCCCTGCCGACGACGTGCCTGGAATTTCGCCATGAACACCCATCGCCCAATCATCGGAAGCAGTGTCCGCCAACCCCACATGACGAGGTCCCGGTGATCCCAGGAGCCGCATTCGCCATCCTGACACTCCTCCTCGCAGCCTGCCAGGGTGTAGACAACACTGGATCATCATGCACGGCACACGCTGACTGCCTCTCAGGAGCCTGCCGACCAGAGCGGACCTGCGCGCGACCAGGCGATGCGGCAATCGTCGATCCAACCCGCGCCAGCGATCCGACATGTACGAGCTTTGCCCCCTGCGGATCAATCGCCCAGGCCCTGACCACCGGCAGCTCCTACGTGGTACTTCGCAGTCTGGTAGATGAGGCCGTCGTGGTGAGCAATGGGAGGCACGTCACGCTCCTGGGCGATCATGGGACAATACTCACCTACAGCCAGGAGGGGTTGCCCATCATCAGCGTCCGTGACGATGGCACTGCACTGACACTCCACGATCTGACAATCGCCCACGCACGGCCACCGAGCGGCGTGGGACTGGTGATGCGCTCTGGAGAGCACACCCGGGTCACCATCACGGCCTCGACGATCGCCGACAATCCCGGCGGAGGCATCCTCCAATCCGGCGGTGAGCTCGAGGTGAGCCGCACACTGTTCACGCGAAACGGCTTCTCCGCATTATTCGTGTACCAGGGCGGAGTCGCCCGCGTCGTTGATAGCTTGTTCACAGAGAACGGCACTCCCGACACTGTGTCTGCGGTCCTCTTTGCCACGGCCAATGACCCGCGCAACAGGTTCGAGTTCAATACCCTCTACGGTAACCGATCCCAGGCGGGCATCGGCGGGGCCATCGAGTGTCAGGGAGATGTCATGATGCGCAATAACCTCGCCCTCAACAATGGACCCACCGCCCTCAGCGGCAACTGTCCCTACGCGCACTCGATCGCCTGGCCTGGGACAGCTCCGCCGGGGCCTGGCATGCGGAGCCTCGACCCCATGCTCGTCGATCCACCCAACGGTGACCTTCATCCCCGCCCCAACAGTCCAGCCCTCGGGGCCGCCGACCCTGCCGCTGACCTGACCGGCAATGCGCGCCTGGACTTCGGGGGCACGGTACGGATACATCCCGCGAGCATCGGGGCCCTCGAGCTACCAGCACCACCCCCATACGGCCAACATGCTGGGCCATAGCCCCACGTTAAACCACTCCAGACATAGAAGCGCACATCCAATGCTGATCTTCGCGGACATCATCCTCGCCCTCACCATCCTCGTCACCCCGATTCTCGTGGTCATCAAGATGCGCCAACTGCGGAGGGTCTCACCCTCACAGGGGATTATTCGGGGGTTTCGTGAGAGCGATCAGTAAGATGATCGCTGGTAACCCCTTCTGGTATCAGAGGATGTAAGATGCGACAGGCCCTGCCCTACCCAAACGTGGCCAACACAATTGCCACGCACATCTCAATGATGTGGCCAGAGCTCACGGCCATCCCCAATGTCTGGTTCACAGGATCCCAGATATGGAGTTTTCTGTACGACTTGCCCGAGCGAGAGCCGCCAATTGAGCGTGACTGGGACATCTTCGTCATCGGCAACGCGCCGGCCCGCAGAGTGTGCGACCAGCTCCATCTACCCACGATGCCCGCCTGCCGGACTCAGGACAAACATCGCGGGGCTGTGCGGACAATCGCCGCGGAGCACGTCCCCTCGCTGATCCACTCCAGTGGGAGCAGCTCTTCCAGCGGGTACACGGATGGCTGGAGCTACCTGACGCCCCGCGGGATACTCGATCTATGGGTCACACGCTTCGCGGACGTATTCGCCGAAATTCGCGACTACCCCACCGAATCGCATGCACACTGTCGTGCCGCATACTCGCTGACGTGTGGACTGGTCGTATTGCCCAACGAACTGATCCCTAACATCGCCGAGAAGAAACAATGATCATCGACCTCTGCAAACCCCTCCACGAGGGAGAGACGCGCACCGTCCGCATTATCATGACAGTGGATGAGGCCCGCGAGGCGCTCATGGCCCCACACGACTTGCTCCGTGGTATCCAGAACGCCCTTGTCCGGCATGACAAGGGAGAGATCGTTGATGGATAACAGCCGAATAGACAACTGAATAGACAAACATGGTACTGACCATCACCAGCGCTGATCTCTCACTCGCCGCCGAGCTGGGACTCTTCCTGATCCAGCAGCCCGTGACGGATGTAGATCGTGACGACGCCCAGCTCCCAGGGGCCGTCCGAATTCCCGCGACCTGGCTCGCCAGGAGCGTCCTCACCAAGAAACCAGTCGGGCACCTCCGCTTCACGGCAGTCGACAGCCTCTATGTCTCCAAGTATGCCGCAGGTGTCAGCAGCCTGGAGGAAACCGTTGCCGATGCCCTCCGCTGGATCGCACCGATCACCCGCCACGTGCGCACTGGCCAGTACGCGGGCACCGAGGTGATCGTCAGGCGGTTCGGCTCAATGATTAAGCGCCCCCGCGCGCTCACCGAGTGCGGCGCTAGATCCACCGGAGCTGACTACAGCCCAAGCGCCGCACAGAGCGAGCTGATCAACGGGCGCCCGCACGAGATGTGCCCCGCATGCCGAGCAAGGCTCACCGCACACGAAGACAGCACCTGTCCACCTGCTGGTGCCGGCAGCTCGACCATGAGACAGCAGGCCTATATCCGACGACTGCTCGACGAGGGGGCCCAGAACGGTCGCCCTTGTCTCATGGACGAGCAGACCCTCCACCAACTGTCACGCCATGACGCGTCCGTCACGATCGATCGCCTGAGAGCCCTCAAAGAGCGTAACTGGAAGGATAACTCATGAGTGCAAGTATAACCAAGACTGTTGCAATCTGGAGACAGAGCTGGGACTACCTCAACAAACTTGCAGACAGCCGCTCCCATGAGGGGCCTGGTATCCAGCTCGCCTGCCTCGTGCTCGCAGATCACTGCCTGTACGAGTGGTCTGGTGATCGCGGGGGACCGACTCCAGAGATGATCAAACTCGCAGAGGACCTCGTCGGAGACACCCTCGAGAGAATAACGAGCGCCATGACAGAGACCGCCAGATCTCAGGACACGGGGCAGTAGAGCCAATGACAAGGGCCCAAGACATCTCGAGCACGTCCCGCGAACTCATTGCACGGGCAACAACCCTGGCTGCCCAGCTCCAGGCCGATGCACGCACGGTTACTGCCAATGCCCCGCCCACCGGAGTGCACTTCCAGTCCCGCAACCAGTCAATCCTGCTAGCGCCAATTGATTTACCGCTCGGGTCCATGAGGGAGTATGCCGAGGCCCTCACGCGCCTGTGCAATGGTGCAGGGTGCGTGGCCGAGATCCTCGGCCAACTGCTCCATGAAATTGGCAACGAGCAGCAGAAGATAATCTGCCTGCAGATCAAGAACACCAAGATGGCCCATGAGCGGGACGAGGCACTGCAGGCACGCTGCAACTGCTGCAACACTCTGCCGCCAGAGACCTGAGCCCAAGGAGGGCCCCAAAAATGATCACGACGACCAGAACCTGGCCCCTAATTTTGACAGCCCTGCTCCTGGCTGTTACTGCCAGTGTTTCACCACGCGGCCACAAGATCGTGTCCGCCTACTCATCTCCACCAGTGGTCTGGATCTGTCACTACCAGGACGGATCACGTGAGAAATCCTGCCTGATTATGCCGTGAGAAAAATGGATATAGGTATCAAAGCGACATCAATAAGGCCCTTCACGCTACCGTGATGAAACTATGACCAGGGTCAAGAAGCCCGTGAGCATGACGTACTCCGCCCGCGATCGCCGGACCGCCGCCCGCGTCCTACGTACCGCACACCGCATCTTGCTGCACGAGGAGGACCCCTTCCCGGTGCTCGAGGCCGCCCGCCGCGTGGGCGTGAACACCAACAACGACAACCCTGCCTGGGCACTGGTCACCCAGGCACGGGAGACCGTGGGGGGCCAGCGGGACGAGCACCAACTGACCGCCGCCGCCGCCCTTGTCGAGAGAGCCTGGTCCCCCGACGAGGCTCCAAGCACCAAACTATCCCGTGTCCCCCGCTGCCGCGTGAATGTTCCAGGAGGTCGCTGCGGACGTCCCATCGGACATGACCCCCGATGCTCACTGGATCCATCCCCGCACGACCTAGTACGCAGTATCGGTACAGATCACGTACTCGTGGGAGGCCCCCCAACGGCCACGTCGATGATCGTGGCCTGGGCAACGACAGCCGACGGCAACAACCTCCGTGTGCGGCGAGACGACCACGGCCGTGGGCTCTGGATCGACACTCCCTCTGGAGACGACGCTCCTCTCCTGCTCGGATGGGCCGAGATCAGGCGCCTCGCACTCGATCTGAACCTCGAGCTGGCCGATCAGCGGGGAATGACTCCCCCGAGCCCTCGCCGAGTCTCACAGGAGGCACAGAAAGCCAAGGGCCAGACAACTCTCCAGGCGGCACCTCACACCAGGAGAGCTCGTAGAGCGGACCGTGCGAGAACATGAACTACCGCACCCTGGGTACCCCAACACCCGCCTCCCCAGCACCACACGATCATGACGACCGCGAGACGGGTAGCCCGCCACCCTGACCGCGCAAACAGGCACTTATGCGGATCCATGACTCGGCACGCGGCACGCAAGAGGACCAGGACATGGAGATCTCACCACCCCCGCTGCACGCCGGAGGAATCATTCCCTCGATCTTGAGGGCCATCCTCCAGCTCGTCCTGGCCACCAGCGATCCGAGCGCGACGTGCGAGCTGATGCACCACGACGCCTCTGGAACCTACTATCTGTACTGCACCCAGACCATGCCCGACGGGACCGAGCTGATCTCGGTCGGTCACTTCATTTCCGACACACACCTGGAGGGAAAGTGAGATCCGACAAGGAGGGTCACTTCGTCAAGAGTCTGCTCTGGTTCACGCTCGTACTGCTCACTGGCTTCCTCGCCGGTCTACGGGGGTGGTTGTGAGTACCAACAAGAGCTGGTTCGAGATCGATCGCAAAGGACTCGCCAAACTCATCGAGCGCCGCGGCAAGATCGCCCTCATCAACGAGCTGATTGCCAACGCACTCGATGCCGACGGCACGACATGCGTCGAGGTCATGCTCGAGCCCGAGCAGGGCCTGCCACTCACGACAGTGATCGTCCGTGATGACTCACCCGAGGGGTTCACGGACTTGTCCCACGCATGGACGCTGTTCGCCGAGTCGAGTCGCAAGGCCTATCCCCACAAGCGCGGACGCTTCAACGTCGGTGAGAAGCTCGTGCTCGCACTCTGCACCGAGGCCTCGATCATCTCGGTCAAAGATGCCGTGATGTTCGACGCGCGCGGACGGACGAGCATGCGCGCCCGCCGCGATCGAGGTACCGAGTTCCAGGGCATCGCCCGCATCACACGCGCTGAGCTGGCCGAAATCAGGCAGGGTCTGCACAGGATCATCCCGCCACCAGGCGTCAAGATCCTCGTCAATGGAGAGGCATTACCGGCACGCCTGCCGATCAGGTCATTTGCCGCGACGCTACCGACCGAGATCGCGGACGATGAGGGCATCCTCCGCCGGACGACGCGCAAGACCACCGTGCACGTGTACGAGCCATTGCCGGGGGCGGTTCCCATGCTCCACGAGCTGGGGATGCCCGTCGTCGAGACAGGGGACCGGTGGGACGTCTCGATCGATCAGAAGACCCCCCTCAACATGGTGGACCGCGACAACGTCCCACCCGCCTACCTGCGTGACGTACGCACCCTCGTCGTCAACGCCATGCACGAGCTCCTCAGCGAGGAGGACGCCAACACACCACTCGTGAACGAGGCCCTCTCCGACGATCAGATCACACCGGAGGCCGTCAACCGCGCCCTCGATCTCAGGTACGGCCAAAAACGTGCGATTTGGGACCCTAGTGATCCTGAGGCGAACAACAACCTCGTAGCCGACGGCTACACCCTGATCAAGGGAGGCCAGCTCACGGGATCCCAGTGGTCCAATGCCAAGCGCAGTGACCCGACCCTGCGTCCCAGCGGCCAGATCAAACCGACAAAGAAGGCCCTCTTCGGACCTGACGGCAGCGACAGCTGGGTACCCCGCGAGAAGTGGACACCCACGATGCTCGCTGTCACCGCATACGCGGCAGCTGTCTGCAAGGAACTGATCAGCGCACACGTCACCGTGTCTGTCCTCTCCGACATCACCCAGAGCTGGGCCGCGTGCTACGGCAACCAGGGCCTGGTGCTCAACCTCGGTCGCCTCGGCCACAGCTTCTTCGATGCCTGCACCCACGGACCCACCGATCAGTTGAACGCCCTGCTCATCCACGAGCTGGGGCACGGGATGCCCGGCGGAGACAACCACCTCGCCACCGCCTACCACGACGGTCTCTGCAGGCTGGGCGCCCGGCTCACCCGCCTCGCAATGGAGAAGCCCGAGCTGTTCTCCTGGTAACCTCGTGCTGCACTACCCAAGGAGATCTATATGATCGTCAGAGCCGCAATGGTCGACGGTAGACAACTCGAGGTCTACGAGGGCCGCTCCGGACACCGACGCTACTGGGCGATGGTCAACCACCGCGCACTGTTCCAGCGTGGGAGTCTACGCGTGCGGACATTTGCAACCGCCGACACGGCCTGGGCCGCCGCCCTCAGGGAGTCCAAGACCTCTCCACGGATCAGCTCCCCGCAGTCCCCCACCCGCGTGCCCGGATACTCCAACTTCGGGGGAGGGGGCCCCCTCACTCCGATGGGCTCTCCCCGCCGCACACCAAGATGACGAACCATACCTGACCGCTGCTGCATCCTCGTCCACTGCTACATCCTCGTCAGCACTAACAGGTCCCCAGGTCCCCAGAAACCCCAATCTACGTCAACTGCCTCATGTCCCAGCGACCAAGAGCACTTCCATGACACGTCTCTACACGATCTGGCCAGCCAACTGGGACTCCCCTGCCACAACGTCAGGTGCCTGGTCCCAGGAACCGCGCTGGTTCGTACTCGACGTCACCGACGGACTCAGCGCTGCGCACATCGTCGAGGGTCCCGTCTCGCGCGCCGAGGCCCTCCGTCGTGAGACAGAGCTGCGATCCGTCGCGAGATCCAGGGCCCGTGCCCGACAGGCCCGTCCAAGGATCGAGCACTAGGGGTCACCACAAGGATGAGAGATCAATACTAATGCCCCTCAAGATCGCAACCACCTTCAATGGCCTCCCCGTCTGCCCAAAATGCGGCTGGGCCCAGGTAACACTCGATTTCGAGCAGCACGTCCAGGGCTGTCAAGATGCCAGCGCAGGGGCCAATGCTGCTGGCCTCGCGAGCCGTCTCCCAGAATTGCCCTCCACCAAATTCGGGTACGGGGATCACAACCTGACCTTCGAGCCCGACACGAACCTGCACATCCGCCTCACGTGCTCTAATGATGGGAGCTTCAGGCTCGAGGACGTCTGGTTACTGGACACGCTGACAATGGAGGAGGCCGCTAGTTTCGTGAGAGCCATCGCGGACTGGCGACGTACGCACAATCAGGGCCAGATCCCCCCTGGTACCGGAATCAGCTTGGAGCAGAGCTACGGGGATTGTACAGGGGCCCAACACGACAGCGCGGGTCACACACTCTACTGTCCACGCGGATGCTGCGACACAGGACAGGACGACTCCCCTACAATCCGAAAGCAGCTCGCAGACCATGCCTGCCAGCTCCTCAGCCAGAAACTCAGGGACACAAAATGATCATAGAAGACAAGGTGACGCTGAGCCGTAGGCGGATCGAGATCATCACGAGCCTCACGGGAACACTAACACACGAGGCCCGTGTCCGACTCCAGGGAGAGCTGTCCATCCTCAATACCAAGATCAAGGCACTGAATACGACGCAGGCTGCACAGCTCAAGGCCACGGCTGATCAGCGGAGGGCCGCGGGCCTTGCGGAGGCACAGGCCAATGCCGCGCGGGCCAGGGGGCGCCCTGGCGACACGGTCCTCGGCAACACGACGGTCCCCATGGGACCAAGAGACGAGGACGACGGAGAAGACGACGACCCGGGCCAGATTTCTATGATTGACGCCTGGATCGACGCCGTCCTCTTACGCCACGACGTCGACTTCACCCGAACCCTCGATGGGTTCTCACTCGACATCCCGCCGAAGTGGGCAACCGTGATCGGAGTACTCATCGAGGGCATCTACGCGGCCTCCCGCGGCGAAGAGTTACCCGAACTGCCGAGCAACCCCCCAGGGACCCCGATTTCCCGTAACCCATCCAAACCGGACAAGCCTCCCAAGACACCGCGCACACACCCACCCAAGACCAAGAGACGCTGATACCCCCGCGAGAGGGACCCCACGAGAGGACCCCCACGAGAGGCCCTTACGAGAGGACCCCCGCGAGAGGGACCCCACGGGAGGACCCCCGCGAGAGTCCTCGCGTAAGGTCCCCCCGCGAGAGGACCCCCACGAGGGGACCACAGCGAGAGGACCTCGCGAGAGGACCCCCGCGGGGGACCCGCACGAGGGACTCGCACGAAGGAAGGTCAGCCCCGGGGTGCGGAAACACCCAACTTCCGCAGCAACGCCAACATCGTTTACGAAGAAGAAAGTGCACCCCATGAGCAAGAGATCCCGCCCCGATCCATCTCCAGATTTCCGCCCAATCTCGTTCATCGAGACCACGCTCCATGATCCCGTCCGCGATCGTTGGGAACCAGGTTGCGACGAGGGGGGCGTACGGCTCTACTGCACCGACCACCCGGTGACGCACGGAAGAGAGAATGCCCGCTGGGCACTCCAGGTCCGCGCACGTGTGAAGACCCGACGTCGCGGTCCGAGCAAGCAATTCGCCATCGGGACTGCCTCGATGTCCCACGAGGACCTGCTGTGGCTACGTGCGGAGATCAACACGGCACTGTCCAAGGTGCCCAAGAAGCCCAAGAGCTGAACCCGTATCCTGAGTATCTAGCTACCCGGCTCTCGGGCGCCACGCGGACATCCCACGAGTGCAGAGGATCCGAGACGGGTAGCTCATTACCCATGCACTGTTATCGAGGCCTTACGCACTGTCTCAACTCGGCACGCCCCGCGCATTGAGGGCACATCGACCACACCTTTTGTCCAAGGAGAACCATGTCCAAGACCTTCAAGCACGCTTCACGCGCCGACGCCCAGAGCATCAACCCCCTGTACCTCTGCATCATCGGGGGCAAGGCCCTCCCCGAGGATGAGCAGGGTCCGCTCGACACCGAGATGGACCCGAACCACCCGATGCACGCCCACGACCTGCTCCGTCCGCTCGATCCCATCGACGTCGATGACGTATACGATCAGGGTGTGATCACGGCCATCGAGGTCGTACGTATCAACGACGTCCCCGTCGTCAACTGGGGACGGGGGCGCGTCCGTAAGGCCCGACTGGCGAACATCCGCCGCAAGGCCGAGGGTCTACCCCTCATCGAGGTCAAATTCATCGTCGTCCGCATCAATCCCGCCAACAGCCTCCAGCTGCTCAAGCGCGCCCACGCGGAGAACCTCCGACGCAAGACCCTCGATCTACTCGACCAGATCGAGCTCGCCAAACAGCTGCTGCTCCATGGTGCGAGCGAAGATGTTGCTGCCCAGCAGATCGGCATCCCCAAGTCCCGCTTCAAGCAGGTCCTCGCATTCGAGGACCACGCGACCCCGACCGTGAAGGAGGCCCTACGTCAGGGGCGCCTGAGCCCGAGCGCCGGCTTCGTCCTCGCGGCTATCGAGGATCCCGCCGAGCAGGACAAGAAGCTCACCGAGCTCCTGTCCGCCCCCAAGCCCACGGTGCGCGCCGCCAGGCAACTCCAGGACCCCGACGCCCCCACGCTCCCCCGGCGCCCAGAGCAGAAGAAGCTGCTCTCTCGGGTCGATGCCGCTGCCAAGGGGGACGAGTGGATGCAGGGTGCCAGGGCCGCCCTTCGCTGGGTGATCGAGGGCGCCCTCCACAAGGACCTCGCCAAACTCCTCGAGAGCGAGGATGAAGCCCCGCCCGCCACGGTCAAGAAGAAGTCGTGAGCTCCCACGTACGCGCCAGGGGCCGCACGTGGAAGCTCTGGGCCCACCGCTACGAGAGCGGGGCCCTCTGGCACATCGGGAAACGTGGATGGGTGGAGATCCACCAGCTGCCACACCCCATCGTCCCCGTCCTCGTCAAAGAAGTACTCGGTGACCCCTATGCCCCAGAGGTCACCCACTACGGATGGCAGTACGTCGAGGGCAGTCGATACCGACACGGTGACGCCCCCACGATGATCCAGGTACGATCCGGTACTACCCCAGAGCGGGCGATGATGATGCTCGACATGTGCTTCCCCTGTGAGATCCGCGCCATGATCGAGCGCGGAGACGGTAACGTTGTCGCCCTCCGCATCACTGAGCGCCAAGAAGAGGCGACAACCCCAGAGGGAACCTAATCCATGAGCCTCGAGTCAAAGAGAGACGCGACACTTGCTGCCCAGCAAGTGATCGATCGAGCCGCACAGATCGTAACGCTCGTCGGAGAGCTCCCTGTCTCCCACGTACTCAACCTGGCGTGCGCCGAGGCTTCTCAACTGAAGAGCCTCCTAACCGAGAACGCAGCAGCCGCAGAGCGCCTGGCCGCATGGATCCTACGCGAGCCGCCTCCTGACCGGGAATCACCCCCCAGCCTGAGTCCCCAGATCTGCCTCACCGTCAGCCGCCCCAACAGTCCACCCGCACACATCGAGGTCGGCGGTATACGGGTCACGCCCCCGATGCTGGATGCCGCGGAGGACCTCCTCAACACGCTCACAACAGGTGAGCGCCAGCTGCCCAGGGACCTCTACGAGGTCGTCGCACGGGCCTTCAACACGTCACGTGACGATGCCAAGGGTCGAATCCTCCTGGCCATATACGGCAAGAAGATACCCCCACCGTGAATTGAAAGGTTCCCCAGGATGAAGATCCACCGGCGCACCCCCCTCGTCCAGAAGGCCAACAACGAGCTCTGCAACTTCCTGATCAGCCTGGAGCAAAAGCACAGACTGACAATTGGCGAGATCCTCACAATGCTCGGTGATGCCGTCTCTCGATTCGCACGGTATCAGGTCCGCGCCGATCGCCACCCCAACGATCCCGACAAGAAGGGTGATGAGGCATGACACCGCCATGCCTGCACTGCGGGGAGCCCCTCGAGCAACACGAGACCCTAGGTGCCAATCGGCAGTGTCACGACGGAGAATCCTACAGCCCGACGTGCCTGCACCTCATCGGACGCATTATCGATCACGCCCCTGACTGGAAGTGGATCAGGCTCGGACCAGGCCATGGCATGGTTGAACCAGGCGCCACACTGCGCGTGCGTCGGCATACGGAAGTCGACTGGAGGAGCGGGAACGTCCCAGTCCTGAGCCAGGACGAAGATCGGATCTATGCCGCTGGCATGCTGTGGTGGGAAGCAATTCCAGATATTGCCGACATGGACTACGTGTATTGCATCGGGGGCCAGGGTCACGTCAGCGGACACCTCTTTGATTGCACACCGATCTGCCAGCACTGCGGGGCACCCTTCGAGCAGCACGTAGTCCAGGGCACCCATCGACGCTGCCGCGACGGGGAACACATCTTCAACAGCAGCCCTGATTGTCCGCCGATCTGCTACCGTCCTGACGCCTTCGATTTCTTGACCTCCCATCCTGATACTCCACCCAGGGAACTCGCCGAGCTGTGGATCCAACACGTGACGAGGAAGACCCCGTGAGCACGAAAGAGTGCTCAGACAACAGCACTCCTAATTGGGCACTCCTGACTGAGGATCTAACTGAGGATCTGCCTGACATTCTCCCGGGGGAAGAGCTTGAGATCGTGTGCTCGTCCACGGAATTCATCGTACTCCGCCATGTCCTAACCCGTGGAGCAATTCTCATCCATCTCCAGATTGGGGACGTCGAAGTACCCTTCGAGCTGGACAGTACAGAGGGACCACATCGGACGTACACTCCCAGGGATCTCGATAACCCTGCCCTCCGGGACCGACTCATCGCCACGAATACCCTGCCCATAGGTAGTACCTCAATCGCCATTGCTCCCAACCTAGAGATCAGGGCGCGCCTGAAAAACGAGGAGATCGCTCCCACCAGACCGCGGGCAGCCCTGCTCGTCCACGAGGAGATCTAGATGCCGCGTCACCAGCGAGTCACCACCTGTCGCAGGACGGGAGGTCCCCTCTCGGAGATGTGCGAGTGCGAGCACTGCAACCTGTCCGTATGCAGCGTGTGTGGTGCCTATGAGGGCGGCCTAACAACGGACTGTCCCGGCAGCCCAGTTGACTTCGCCAGACAACGCGAGGTCCACGAAACTCCCCTCGACTACACCGATCGTCGCGGCTGGCACCAGGCCACTTCCCTGGACCGGGTACCGTGTTTCGAGACCACCAGGCGGCGCCCTGCACCCCTACAGGGCGACCCTCGCACGATCCTCGCTCCAGCCACCAATTGGCACATGATTGATCGCTACGCGTCCCTCCAACAGGAGCTCGCGCGCAAAGCCATTGCCTGGGTCCTTGCCGATCGCACCTGTGACGATCTCTCGGCTGCCCTCACCCAAGCTCAGGACATGATCAGTGCCCTGGGAGATACAACCTCAGCTACAGAGCCAGACGACGAGAAGCGCCTCCTCCTCGCCAGGCTCACGGGCGCCAGGGTCAACTTCCAGCATGCCTGTCGCGTCGTCGAGGAGCGTGATAACGAATTTCGACAGATCGCGCGCAGGCTCGCAGATACCCTGGAAGAGCAAACATCAGCTGTCCCGCCAGGGTAACCAGAAATACCCAGTATCTAGAGAATCTCTGCCTTGTGGAACCGTGGATACAGGTGAGAACACACCCAGGATCCCACATAATCGATGGTTGGCCGCATCGCGCCACTGGCCCGCAGCACGCAAGGAACAAGTCGCATGCTGAGTAATGTCCTGTTCATCCTCCTGGGTGCCGCTCTTGCCTCGGTTGGTTTTCTCACCGCCGCCCTCACGGAGCGCATCCGGAATCACCCCGCCCGCGGGACTGCTCCCCGTACCCGGACGAAGAGCTCACAGGAGACGACCGTCATCCCTGTCATCGCTCCCACTCCCCGCATTGCCTCATCAGCCATCGCGCCCTCCACACCACAACGTCCGGAGCCCAGGGCCAACATCGCGCCCTCCACACCACAACGTCCGGAGCCCAGGGCCAACATGGAGGGCGGCAGCGACGTGATCAATGCGCTCATCCAGGCAGGCTACCCACGTCGCACTGCAACCGGTGCGACATGGGCATGCGAGGCCGCCGAGCGCGCGTCCCTCGAGAGCTGGACAGTGGCAGCCCTCCGTCGTTGCGCCCAGGGGGTTTCCTAGAGCATCACCAGCCCGTCACGGCAGGAGTGCCATTTGGACCACGCCCGAAACATGACTTGTCCAGGTTGCGGGGACTTCGTCTCTCGTGCCGGAGAGCCTGCCGGGTCTCAGATCATCATCGTCCCCATGACAGACGACCCCGGGGCATTCTTCGATTTGAAGTGGCACCGTGGCTGCCGAGACAGCTATCTCCACTGGGAGAGACGAACACAACCTGCGGGACAACAAGGCGGAGAAACAAGGATGTCTGAAGTAACCATCGACCTGAGCGGGGCAACCGGCAGCGGCAGCAGTATCAAAATTTATCAAACGTCCAACTATGCGTATCCATGGTTGGGAGCATGCATCATGCACGGCTCATTCACCACGGGGCCGACATCTCCAGATGATCAGCGCGTCGAGATCGTTGAGCTGCAGATGCCAGGTATCAGGATCCGTGTACGGGCTACTGAAGTGCGTGGGCCGCTCCTGGCCCTGTGCACGGCCAACAAGGCACATGACACTACGGCACAGGCAGTTGCTGAATCAGCCATGCCTGCTGCCCGGCATCGCTCATTTGCCGCTCGTCACCAGGCCTTTGACGAGCTGCTCACCGCCATCATGGGCCTCGCAGGCAGCCACCTCAAGCTCGGCCACTTCGAGATGATCGTGCGCCACTCAATCGATGCAGGCGTACGGGAGGGCCAGCAGCTGATCCGTGAAGAACTTCGTCGACTGCTGGGACTATAGTCCCTCCCCACGGGTATCAGAAACCCCGGATGCCACCCACGACATCACCGTGCACCAGCAGACACGGGTGTCCAGATACCCGTCTTAAAGATATCAAAAGGTTAGGATACCTAGATGGCCGGCACACGCGTCGCAATACCCCCCGCTATGCCCACGCCCCTCCGCCTCGTCCGCGATGAATCTCCCCGTCCGACGGCGACTCCCCCCCGAGACGCAGAGGATCTGGCCCTCCGCCCAACTTCATTTGCCGATTACATCGGTCAGACCGCGGTGATCAGCAACCTCCACGATGCAGTCCGCGCCGCCAAGCGCGGGGGGTGGCAACTCGATCACATGCTGTTTGCTGGTCCCCCTGGCCTCGGCAAGACCTCGCTCGCGGCCGTCGTTGCCACCGAGCTGGGCAGACAATTCCGGGCGACCTCAGCACCCGCGATCGAGCATAAGGGAGCACTCGCGAGCCTGCTCACGACCCTCGGAGAGGGCGACGTCCTGTTCATCGACGAGATCCACGCACTCGAGAGTACCGTTGCCGAGTGCCTGTACTCGGCCATGGAGGATGGTGTGATTGATCTTCCCGCCGGCAAGCGCGTGATCCGCGTGCCGCTACCCAGATTCACGCTGCTCGCTGCGACAACCAATGCAGGAAGGCTCTCACAACCCCTGCGCGATCGCTTCGGCTTCATCTGGCAACTCCAGCCCTACACCCTCCCTGAGCTGGCATTGATCCTCACCAGATCTGCCCTGAAGCTCGAGGTCCTGATCGATGAGGAGGGTGCAAACACGATCGCTCGCGCATCGCGTGGCACACCGCGCATCGCCAACCGGCTCCTCCGTCGCCTCCGTGACACCGCCGCGAATGCCGCTGCGGACGGAGCCCTCACCCTGGCCAGCTCTACGAGAGTTCCAGCAGGCAAGAACGGCACGATCAACGCCCCCCTGGCAGCCATGGCGCTTGCCCGGCTCAACATCGATCACCTGGGACTCAACGAGCTCGATCGCCGCTACCTCGCCCTCGTCGCCGAGCGCCCCGTTGGAATTGACGCGATCTGCGCTGCGCTCGGCGAGAGCAAGAGCACGATCGAGGAAGCGATCGAGCCCTTCCTCCTGCAGACAGGCCTCATCAGACGTGGTGGCA